>ULUV01049433.1_pt1 | contig 137402 bp, 163 predicted proteins | sample 1958921 | NCBI WGS metagenome assembly ULUV01 (sample SAMEA4835772, study PRJEB28245) | human gut metagenome | biome: gut microbiome; material: fecal sample | place: Denmark | collected 2008
TCATATAATTTTATATTGCTGAAAGTTTCTTTTAAAGACATTTCATGAACCTCTTAAATCATAAATAATCTTCTTTGATAGTTTTAAAATGTTAGTAGTAGCCTGTGACATCTCTTTATTTAAAAATAAAGTAGTCGGGTGTGGTAACGGAATAATAACTACGTCTTTTTCTTCTTCATTATCTAATATTCCCTTAGATAACTTAGTGTAATAAATTTCTCCTAATGACTGTCTGACTGTTCCAAAGTTAAATCCAAAGAACCATCTTAGAGAATCGTTACACATCAGAAAAATAACTTTATAATTACTAATAAAGCTAAACTCAAAATATTTTAAAGGTGCTTGTGATAAAATAGAGTTCCATAAAGGAATTTCTTCTACTACATTATATACCATACATAAATTGGAAACTTCACTCCGTGACAATCCTAATCTTAATAAATACTCATCAAACAGCTTTCCCTGTATTGTATTTGAAGGAAATAGCATGTTATACTTAGCTTCGTTTTTATCCGGAGACCTTGAAATAAATACTATGTCCGAACCTTTAACTAAATGAGCGTGGTTGCCGTAAAGCTTAGTTTCCAACTGATATATTTTTTCTTTACTTGTTAAATTAAATCTCTGTAGATTCTTGATAGCATTTTGATTGTACTGAATTTTAAGTGACAGCATGAATTATACCTTAGCGAAAGATAGTAGGAATTACAACAAATTATCAGGATTAGATTTTAGTAGAACCTATTCCACCTAAGCGTGATTTATTCTGAACTTCATCGTGAGAAATAACTTTATATTCCTGGAAAATTCCCTGAATAAGTCTATCTCCTCTATTAACAATAAAAGGTTTGTCTGACATATTGTAGAACCTTGCACAGATTTCCCCTTCATTATCGGGATTATTTACATATGAGGAATCAATAATTCCTACACTGTTAGCAAGTATAATCCCATGTTTAATACCTAAAGAAGACCTGATATGCAAAGATAAAAATTCATTCTTAGGCATATAAACTTTAACTCCGAACTTTACAATATCAGAATATTTATGAGGTTCTAAAGTAAAGCTGTACAAAGAATAGAAATCATATCCGGCTGAACCGTCATCTGCTCTTCTCGGAAGCGGTGGCTTAAAAGGCTGAACAACGTCTCCATATCCGCCATCAATGTCTTCTCCATGTAATCCGATAAGGTTATCGAACTCCTGGATTTCATTTGATATTTCTCCCTCATCAGGCTTTGTAATTCCTATTATATCTTCTTCCCCAGCTACTCCACATTCACATTCAGCAGCTTGTGCAAATCCTAAGCGGGAAACATATTCAAAATATCTTTTAGTCATTTCATCTAATGATTTTAAAGCTGTAGGTGAACACCACGCAAAAAGCTTCTGCCCATTCCCTTTACCAAAAAGGTCGGGATGTTCAGTTTCAAATCTAACCAGCACCTGACGGTCTACAGCTAAGACTCGCCCAGGACCATATATTGAATGATAAACTTGTTGTCCAATAAACATTTTAATCTCCTATATAAATCTAAATGTTAAATACTATGAAAATATATTTATTCCCCTTTCAAGCTCTTATAGTAATAAAGGGATAAAATCTTGCTACAATTACTACACTGTAAGTAATCTTCTGATATAACTAAGTATGACCCACAATGAGGACAGCGACACGGACAGCTAACTTCATTGTTTATTATAGAACCGAAAACTTTTTTCTTGTCTTTGCAGCTAAGCTGGATTAATTCTTTCGGAGATAAATAAGAGAAAAATTTTATCACGATTTAACCCTCAAATCTAAGAGAAATGATAAAAGCTTTAAATCGCTTTTTATTCCCTTTCTCTTAATATACGATAATGTAGACTTCTTAATATTGTTACCTATCCTCAAATTGACTGTCTTTAGCAGTCTTTTATATTGTGGATTAACAGTTTGATTTTCCCAATCATTTACTCTCTCTAAGAAAGTAAACAGTGAAGATTCAACCATACTGTAAGGCAAATTATCTGTTATTTTAAATCCTGTTAGAATTAAATCCTTAAGAGATAAGCTGAAAGATTCATATAAATCATAAATAGATTCATCTCCCTGGCTCTTGTCTACCCATTTACCAGTTAGCCATAAGATTTTAAGCAAGTAGTAAAAGTAATTATAATCACAATCATCAGCCTGTTCTATAAATCTTTTAGCTATCCTGTATTTCTTTTTCTCTATAACCCAGTTAAGTAACGCTCTGTGAGTAGATAAATCTTTATCCGGAACTCCTGCTAAGGAAATAAAATTCCTTGTATATATTTTTAAATCATCTCTTAAAGTCGGATAGTATTTCCCAGTGTAGATTATATCTAAGTTTTGACAAGATGAATCAATGACATCCCGACACACATAATTAGGATAAAAAAAGATTACTATCTCTTTTGATTCTACACTTATTGTACAGTTTTCCAAAGTGAAAACTCCTTTTAAATTAAGATATCTATGATTTTTTCATAGTTCCTATTATATCTTAATAACTTATCATAATAATAAAGTTCAGGTGAATTTTTACCCTGTAAAGCCACTCTTTGATAATAAGGTGTATTCTCTACTGTAGCCTGCTCTATCTTGCTATATCCCTGTTTCATAGTTAAAAATAATGATGTTGTCTTGTCTTTCATAGCTTTTACTACAGTTTTAAATCTTGATAAGAAAATAAGAGAATTTTTATCATAGTAAGATAAGACTATTACTTTTAATGAAGTCTCTTCTATAAACTTTAAAAGCTGTCCTTCTACCTGCTTATTAAGAAATGAAATATCTTCTAACACAACAGGTCGGTCTAAATGCTTTATCCCTGAATAATAAGACACAAAGTCTTTAACGCCATTCAGATTTTCCACATGATACATAGGAATTTTTATAGATTTCTTAAAGTCATTAACGTAAGAGCCTATGATTAGTATTGGATAAACGCTTGGGTCTTTTAAATTAATTTTCCCCATAATTTCCCCACAAAATAAAAAGAGTAGTTGTTTCTACTCTTATATTATACCATTTCTAAAATTCCACATTTGCTACCAAATAATTAATTAAATCATGCCTAAACTCATGAATCACTTTTGATTTTACATTAAACATAACAGAAATTTCTTTAGCCGTAAACCCAGCTTCTAAATGAAGAACAAGAACCCTTAAGGACATCTTGCATTTTCCTAAAATTGGAGAATCAATAACTTCGTCAAGTAAACTATCGTTAGGAATAAGTTTCAAAATTCTTTCTCTCTCTAAACTGCTGTCCACTTCTCTTTCTAAATTCTGCTTAGAAGGTAAAACCATAGAAATTGAGAATCCGTCTTCATCTTCAATATCCATTGAAACAGAATCTCTGATTGCTGTGAATTTATCATCTCTTTTTCTAACTGAAATATCAAGCATTGCCCGATAAACCGCTAATTGTACAAAATATTTTTTTGATGTTATCTGACTATTATATTTATCAAAGTATCCCTTTTCAAGAAATTTAACAAAGAACTCTTCCGCTAAGTCTTCAAGTTCTATCTTTGTTTTTAAATTACTAAATTGCTCTTTCTCATAAAAGTAGCTTGTATAAAATTTAGTAAGTGTATACCCCTCTTCTACTGTTAAGACATCATTCTTCGGAATAGCTCTAATTTCAGAATATTCAACAAACATCAAAATTTCCTCCCGCCCTTTAAAATGAAGTTTTCTAAGTTGTATTAATTATAAAAGAGATTGTAATTTATGTCAAGTCTTTTTAAAACTTTTCGTAATTGGAATACTACAATCTACAATCAATACGTTATGATTATCCACTTTCTCTAAAGAACAATAGAATTTTACTGAAAGAGAATCTTTGGGAACTATGTCCTGCATAGCCTTAACTACACTTGTACAAGATATAATAGATTGTGTAATTTCTTTATTTTTATTATATTTATAAGCTACTTTTAAATCTCCGTTTTGAACTTCATCTATATTATTCAAAAAAATAATAGCTACTTGTTCTTTTTCTTTATTGACTAATACTCTTACTCTATACGGAAATCCTAAAGATTGAAGTAACCTTTTCTTGATATAAAAGTACGGTGTCTTAGCCATTGTTAAAGTAACTGTATTGACATCTATATTATATTCTTTTCTTTTTTTCTTCTCTTCGCTGCTCATTTTCTCACCTGAAAATAAAAACCATCAGATTAACTATAATAAGCATTAATAAACCTAACAAGCAAAATTTAAAAGTTTTTTCTTTATCTTCTATTTCACCTTTAAAAGATTCAAATTCTTTCTCAACTTCCAAAATTTTATAACTGATAATATCAAATCTATCAGTTATAAAATTGTTATCAGTTTTAAATTCAAGGTCATTAGAATCCGTTGTTAAGTTTTCCATATTTCCTCCTCTTTTGAATATAGGAATAGAGTCTTGAAAGTGCTAATTTTCAAGACTCACCCTACTTTATCTACAACTATTATTAAGCTGTAAATAAATTTTGGTATAACGTATGTAGAAAGGAAGCTCGAAACTACGGGCTACTTGTCTAACTCTTATACCGGAAGTCAAACAAGCTCGTTATGAGGGGTCGTGAAGAATTGCACTTCACTTAATGATACTATCTACCCCAGGTTTTCCTAATGTAATATAGTTCTCCCCTTTTTGAAAAGATAAAATCTTATACTTTTACTACATCAGGAAATGGTGCGAAAGGTGGGACTTGAACCCACACGGTATTTCTACCAGGAGATTTTAAGTCTCCAGCGTATTCCGATTCCGCCACTCTCGCATATAGACAAGCTTTTACAGAACCAGCTATTGCTGCCTTGTATGAACAATGGGAGAAAGCAGCAATATGAAGAAAAGTGTTTAGGGATATTTTCTTAGCTGTAAGTAAAAGTATGAGGAGCGTCTGTAAAAGCCCATCTTATATAAGCAGTTTAATGACTTACTTAGGTCATGGCGGATAGAGTGAGATTCGAACTCACGCATGCATCTCTGCACCTAACGGTTTTCAAGACCGTCCTCTTGAGCCTCTTGAGTATCTATCCATGTGGTGGAAGTATCAGGACTTGAACCTGCATCTGACGCTTATAAGGCGTCTGCTCTAACCGGTTGAGCTATACCTCCACATAAGAGAAGAAATCACTACTCTTATATTATACTATTTCTTCTATAGAATTTTCCAATAATTTTTCTTTTAATAAGCATCTAACATATATGCTATATTACCCAGACTTTCTATAAAGCCAGAATATTCATGTATATCGGTTAAATCATGAATTTCTTTACCTGGAATTTTTAGAAATATATGATTCTTATTCTCTCTACTCTCAAGAACTAAGTATGGAAAATCTTTTTCCTATACTTTACTTGATATGAAAAATCCATTTCTGTTCTCAATTATATTAAATTCATATGGACTACTGTTAAGAACAGCTTGTATTTCTTTCTGGCTAATCATAATATACTCTTTCTTTAAAGCTCATGTTCTTGATTAAATAAAATATGTTTAATTTTATTTATATTTTTAAATGCCTCTTCTTCCCTCATAAAACAATTACCGATTTTAACATTAAGTAAATCAATCATATCTCCAGAAAATGAAGAACATACTACTCCTATAGTGTAGTTATCGTCAAAATTAGAAGTAAGTTCATTTGAAGACTTTCGCCTAAAATATACATAAAAATATCTACCATTCAATTTAGGTCTATATTCAGGCACATCAATTTTCATTCGCTCAAAATTTTCAATTATTAATTTCCAGTCGTCGGCTTCTTTATCTGATTTAGCATCATATAATTTAGAGTCTTTAAAATAATAATCCAAAGAATCCCACCCTTTAGAAGTAATTGTAAATATTTCTCCTTCAAGTACACCCAGTTTCTTTTGTAGTAGGTCTATAACCTCTGATTTTAATGTCATAATATACTCCTCCTCTTTTCTTTAAATTATTTATTATCTTTAATGACTTTAATTTTTTCGACTACTTTATCAGCTACTTTATCTAAATTATCACCCAGATTTTCTATATTTTCTTGTGTGACATATTTTGCTACTAACATTTTATATGCCGTGTCTCTATCAGGAATTATTATAAAAAGAAAAAGTAAAATACAGCTAATTCCACCTAAATATTTACCTACTCTTTTAAACTGTATAGAATCTTCAATATCTTCGTTTAGATTCAAATATAATAATATAACAAGAAAAGCACCAGCAAAACTAAGAATAAGTCCTAAATTAATTAAGCTTGAAAGCTTTCCAAGTAATTCAATGAAATAAAATAGCCAAGGTGAAATAATAGGCTCACTCATTTAAAGCTCCTTCTACAGATAATCTTTGTAAACTAATATTAAGATTTACAAACTTCCATTTCTTGATAACAGATTTCTTATAATCTAAATAATTTTTAACTTTCTTTTCTATGTCTTTAAGCAGTTTAACTTTTACTCTATTCATAGCTAAATTTACTCCATAATCTTCATCAAAAACATCTAATTCATGACATTTAGCTACGCATAGATACTGGTCTTTTAGAGTTAGCAACTCATTTCCAGAATCAAAGTAATTATATAATAAATCTTGTATTCCCTCTATATAAGCTGTAACAAGTCTCTTGTTTGGATTGATGAGGACACAAACACGTATCTTTCGATTAATGCCATCTATCTTAATCCTACGCATAATATACTTATCCATAAGTTTACCCTACAGAACTAATTCTACGAAAATCTAAGAAAAGCTCAATATCTACTAAAATATCATCTATAACAGTATAATACTTAGAACTTTTACCTGTCATAATATTCAAACAGTAAAACTCTTTCGTTATTACTTTAATTTCATTTAAAATTTCTTCAAAAGATTTTAAATTAGCTTCAGTTTTTCTATCTACAAAAGTATTTAGTATTAACAGATTAACATGTAATAAAGGAATTTTATCTTTACTACAAGCATCCCAATTAAGCGATGTGTCATTTGACAACTTTTTTAATTGTGATTCAATTTTTTTCAGATATGATTTAGCACACTTACTATTACTTGGAATATTAAAATCTATTGTAGCTACCATAGTTAATTACACCTCTCCTTTATATTAAAATTAACTGTTATACATATAATCCATTATCTTAAGAAAGGAATCAACAGCATCCTTCTTAATAGTAAACTTAAGACCGCTAAAAGTTAGTTTACCTGTAAACTTTAATCCACCGCAAGCAGCTACTACTCCAGGAGGAATCCATTCAAGCTCTTCAAATCAATTGAATCTCCTTCAGAATCCTTAAGCCGATTTATATAATTTTGATAAAAGTTTGGATTAAACCACTCTATAGGTGTTGAAATATCTTCTAACCCTTCTATTTCTCCTAAGATATCATCAGGACTGTTTTCTGATATTATCAAATCATCTATAGTCATAATATTATCTGCTTTCTTTAACAAGCTGTTCAACAATCATAGTGAGTCTTTCTACTTTATCTTTCAGCTGTTTATTTTCTTCTGTGAGTGTATTTATCTGCTCTACTAATTTCTTGTTAGAAACATAGTTAAACTGGTTACTTGATTTACCAAATTTTACTGAAAATCCGGCATTGAACATGTTGTTACCATTGCCTACAGTAGAACCTAAGCTAAACATCACATTTTCACTCGGACGGTAGAATACTCCTAAAGCTACAGCATTAGCATTTCTATAATTTCCATATCCCACAGCGAAATCCCATTTTTCTTCCGGATTAAATTCAAGCGGATGTAATGCCGCCAAGGCTGCTGAACCTGCACCTACTTTATTAACCCTATCACCTAAAAGTTTTACGTCTCTTCCTACATTAGTAATGTTATTAGTAACTTCATTGATTTTTGTGTTGATATTAGTAATACTATCAGAATTTTTCTTAATTGCAGCATCAAGTTTCTTATCAGCGTCAATTAAATTCTGTGCATTACTAATATACGTTGTGTGTTGATAAGCATTGTGTAATTCTGTAGTGTTTGTAGAACCAATCATATTGTGAATATTAGTATCACCAGCAATACGATTGTCTTTCTCTTTCTGTAAATCAGACGCTTTAGCTACATCTTTAATTACAACATATCCAAGCTTAGTGTCTGAATAATTATCTTTCACTTCAAGTGTAACTTTGTTGTCTTCTATATTATACTCTCCAGGTTCTACTGAATTATCCTTCAGCTTTCCTGTAAGATTGACTTTTGAACCGTCTTTCTTGACAAGAGTAATAGTTCCATCATTGTTAATAGAACCTTTTATAACATTATTTCCATGAACTACTTCTGCCAATGAACGAAGCTGTGCTACATTGACAGCATCATCAGAACTTGTACCAGCAGCTACATTGGTAATCTGACGTTTATACTGACTGTTGCCAACACTAACAGCACCAGCTGTAGACTCCCATACGGACCATCCGGTATGCTTTGGATTAATATTCATGGTAGCAGGGTCCCACCCAAGAACTCCTTTATCAATATTTGCTAAAGACTCTTTGCCTAAAGCAATCCCGCCCTTAACATTGGTAGTTGAAAACTTTCCAATTGCAATGGCATCATCGGCGTATGTTTCTCCACCGATACCTATTACATTATCGCCTTTAACTGTCCACGCATTTATTCCAATAGAATATTTTCCATAAACATTAGTAGTAGAACTACCTATAGCTAAAGAATCAATACCATATACGTAAGTAGAACTCCCAACAGCAACACCGTTAGAAGCAAATACCATAGCTTGTGTTCCTATAGCTACAGCATGATAACCATGTGCTTTTGCAGTGTCACCGAAAGAGACAGCATCTTGACCGATAGCTTCAGAATTTACTCCCATTGCAACCGCTTCACCATCACCATGACTCTTTGCAGTACACCCAGAACCTACAGCTACAGAAATCCAGTTTCTACTATTATCAGCATTAGTACCATCAACTTCATTGTGATTTCCTATAGCCATAGCATCAAAGCCTTTTACTTTATTATAAACTCCTACAGATAAACCCATAGAAGCATTTTCCATTTCCGATTCTCTACCTATCATTGTACTCCAGTTAGAGTTTTTCATTTTGAGTTTATTCCCAATGACAGTATATTCGGTACTACCTGTAACTGTGTTATTAGCTCCGTTGTCAATATCTACAGCATAAGCTGAACTTGTTAAAAGCAAGCTTACTAAAACGGCAGTAATTAAGCTCTTATTTTTCTTCATTTCTTCTCCTCATAATACTAAAATTTTGAATTGAGTTTCTTTATAATATCTTCTTTATGATTTTCAGCTTCTTCTTTTGTTCTGAAACAATTACCTATACTTACACAAAGTCTACCTAACAAGTCATCTTCATATTCAACGCATTCAATCATGTATTTATTATCATACAAAGCAAAAAAATTCTTAACTCCTATACGCCAGTATTTGTCTTTACCCTTCGGAACATAATCAGGCATTTCTATTTTTAAATTTTCAAATTGTAAAATTATATTAGCCCAATCATCAGACTCGTCTAAATATCCTGTTTCAGGCTTTTCTATGAAAAACATATGTTCAGAAAACTGATATCTCTCTTTCCTTTCATCAGGATAAGTTACAGTAAAGATAATATCATCTTTAATATTTAAAATCTCCTGTAACTAGTCAATCATATACTCTTTAAGTTTCATTTCTTTTCCTCCTTACGATATTTTGCATTCAGCTTTGTCAAGATTAAAGAAGCAGCTTTCTCAACCCTTTCAAAACAGCACTCATAGCTGTATCAATTATCTTCCACGCTCTATCTTCTAAAGAGATTTTAGAACTTTCTTCTTTTCCCATTTTACTCCTCCATGCCTAATTTCTTGCAAAGCTCATCTATGTGAGCTTCAGCTTCTTCTTTTGTACGGAAACAATTTCCAGCATATCTATTTACCTGATGTCTTACACTATCTTTTTCAAAAATACACTGTCCAATTTTCTTATCAGAAGTGATAAAGTAATACAAATTTCCATCAGGAGGATTATATGGAGTATATGATAAAGCTACAGACTCCCATTCACTAATAAATCTACTCCAGAAAGGATAATATTCCCATTTATCATTACTTTTTACATAAAGTAACTTATGACTAAATTTAAAAGTAAATGTGAAAGCATGCTCAAAAGTAGCTGTAAATTCTTCCTCTTCACTAACTCCAATCTTTTTTCTTAAATTTTCTAACACTTCTTCTCTATAAGTCATCTTGTCCTCCTAATAACCCTAAGCTGTACAATATTATACTATTTAATTGAGTCAATCTTCTCTTTTATTTCAACTATTTCTTTATAAATCACTTCTTCATTGTTTAACCTCTCATGATGTAACTCTTTTATTAACTCCACCAGCTTTTGTGTTCTGTCATCTATTTGTTGTCTTAGTTGAAAATAATGATAGTCGTCCATTAAGGAACCTCCTTACATAAACCAGAAAGATAATATACAAAGGATAACAAAATAAATAACAAAAAAGATAAATTTTTCAGACGGCTTCCCATCTATAAACCCTGACGCTAATACTATTGATAATATTAAGTTTAAAATTATTTTTCCCTCAACTTATTCTCTAATTCTGATACTCGCTCTTCTAACTTTTCTATTAAGATATTCTGCTCTTTAATATCTCTTTCTCTCTTTTGAAAAGAGATTTCTAAGCACCTAAGCAGTAACTCAAGAGTCGCCGGAAAATCTATGCTCGTTTTAAACACCGCAGAAGCTTTAAATCCCCTTGAAGCTACTTCTCGTAAATATTTAATATACTTTTCTAAAACTGTAAGACTTGTTTTTTCATTAGACATTCTTTCTTCCGCTAAATATCTCTTATCAATTTCCTTATCAAATAAAGTCTCTAAATTAAACATTAAAGCTAAATATTGACTATCTATATAAAGACTATTTCCAATATTATCAAAAAACTTATTAATTCTAAGTTTTAGTTCTTTATATTTTTCTTCCAATATTTCTGCTTTAACTGTTAAATCAGCTAATAGTTTAAATACTTCTTCCTTAATATCATTAAATTCCTGTTCCTGCTCTTTGTTAAATGGAAATCTCTGTTCAAGGATACTCTTTACACCAGAAAATACTTTTTGTAATTTCTCGTTATCTTGACTCTGCATAATATTCCTCCCAATAAATAAATTATTTTATATTTAGATTATAAACTATATTGTAAATTATGTCAAGTTCTTCTAAAATAAAAACACTTAAAATATCTAAGTGTTTTTATTGTTACTATTATATACTATTGTCTATTCAACGAATTTTTGATTTCCTGGAAGTCATCAATTAACCCAGAAAACTTTCCTATATACTTATCTAAGTATTTATTATATCTACTAACAAACTTCTTAATTAGACGTTCTTTTACTTTCTCCTTACCTATTCTAAAATCAAAAGTATCCCCTTCAGCTAAAATAGTCCTTGCTCTTAAAGTATGTAATTTATCAATATCATTATCCCTAATAAGAACATCTCCTAAGCCATAAGCTTCTGCTAACATGTTTATAGAAATCATTATTGGAGAATCTACACTCTCAAATTTCATCTCACCTAAATGTTGTAATGTGTAGTGAGTTGCTTCCCCTACTATTAAGGTTTTATTGTACTTAAAATCTACATAAACAATGAGTCTATAATAAATAGAAACTCCTATCTCATTTAGTCTGATAACTTCTGCATAAGTATCCGAATGAATAGGAACTCCTTGACTTTTAGAAAGCTCCATAATATCAGTCTTTATTCCATTATGTAAAACTTCTACAGGTGATGTAAACATATCTTCCACTTACTGATTATAAAAAATATCATTTATTTCTTCTTTCATAACTTCTATCTTCATTTTCATATTGTGGTTTGCTCTTTTAAACATTCCGCAAGTCTCATCTAAATTATGAAAGTACCTGTCCAGAACTCGCAACAGCTTCTCAATAAAACGTGATTCAATTAATTTCAAACCATATTCTAAATCAAAGACATCTTCCGGAGCTGTAACAGCTTTAGTCTTTAGAGAAATAGAGTTAAATGACATTTTCCCCGTATAATCAACATTTACTCCCCCAACATTATAATAGTAATCTTTAAGAGCTTTCCCTATCAAAACTTCTACTTTCTCTTTAGAAGGAACATCTCTATAAAAGATATCTTTCACTTTTGCAGCAATGATAACTCTTCCCTGGCTATCTTTGTTGATAGTATATCTATAGACAAAATGCAGACCTAGAATAAAGTCAAAAGATTTAAAAGCAGTAAGACATTCTACTTTAGACCGGTCTACAGCTTGTGCTGCCTTTTCTTCTTTTTTCTCTAAATCAAAGACACCTACTGTGGATAAGTCAAAAGTATTTGTACTAATTTCTTCATCCCCTAAGATTTCAATTTTATCTCCAGGAAATGTTTTCTCCAACAGATGAATCCTTTTCTGTATTTCAAAATCATCTAATCCTAAAATAGTTGCTTCTTTCTTTCCGCCGATAGATACTTTTACCTTGACAGCCATTTCTTTTTCTCCTCTTGTTAATTCTTTTTGACAGGTTTAATCTCCAAAATCATATCATGCAAACTATTTTTCTTCTTAAAAAGATAAAATTCATATGCTTTTAAAACTCGCAAAAGAACTTTGTCCATCTTTTCAAAAAGACGCTTCTTAATTAACTCTACTCCTGTAGCGTAAATAAATAAGTCGTGCGGGTCACAATCTACTTTGATTTTAAGACTCGGTAGATTATACTTTTTAAAATCAGCAACATGTAATAACACAGGAACAGAATTTTTCTGATTATTAAAGTAATCAGTTACAGCAAACATGCAAATTTCCTGTAAAGTCATTGCTGTGACATCTTCTTTATTTAAATAAATATTTGTCACTTTACCAACAAGTCTTTTTACTTTATCAGGACGATTCATAACCTGATTGATTTTAACTTTAATATTAATCCCCATACGGTACTTAAAAGTATAGGTATCAATATAAGTTTTGTAATCCACATCTTCAAGTAAAGAGTTAAAAAGCTCAATATCTTCTTTCCCTACTGAATCCGTTTCTTTCACTCTTTCAAGAAAATCACTCAAGCCTTTAGCTAAGGTCTTGAGTTTCTCCGGTGATAATTTCTTTCTTGTCATTTTCTCCTCCACAAATTACAAATAACCCCTTTAGTTCAGAATCAAATTCATAAACAACTTTATAAACTTGAGTCTGAACTAACAGTACGGCATAACCGTTAGTTCAGTTTATTATAAGAGATTTACCCTGGACAGGATTAAATAAGTAAACCTCTTACATATAATATACGATAGAATTAATTCTGGTTTTCTTCTTCCCGCTCTTTGATTGATTTATCCAAAGCTTCTGCTTCTTCATAAGGGTCATCAAACGCAGGGGCTGCCGGAATTTCAGCATTGTCTCCTGTTTTAGGACCCCACTTAGCTTCAGATTCTTCTCTCTTTCTAAGTGCTTCTGCCTCTTCTTCCGGTGTGTCGAAAACTTCGTTGTAATACTGTCCTTCTTTTTCCATGACTAATCTCTCCTATCTATAAATAAAAACTTGTTTAACTCGCCTACCCCATTCAATAGCCCGCTGGTAATCGTGCATAAATATATCTACGCAACCATCGATACCACAGATATCATTGACGATATAATCAATTCCATCTATCTGAATTTTTGTTCCTAACGGAAGAAAGTTGCAAGCAACCCCTCCTTCATAAGGGATTTCACCTGTTGCTGTAGGATTACTATATGTTTCTACACCTGTGTAAGCTGATGTCTCAACTGTAATCCATTCTGCATAAGAAGGAGCAAAGCATCCAGAAACTATTAAAAGAGATAATATGAATTTCAACATAAATTAACCACCTTTCTAAAATAGACCGTGTTTTCCATTTCCAGCTGTATTCACTTCTCTATGAAGTTTTGCACTGGATAATCTTCTTTAGCTGTATCAACCCACCTTTCTTGTCACATAAATTGGAACGTATATATTATACTATAAATTCAAGTTTTTATCTTCTTTACTGTTACAGAAGACAAATAATCTATATAGGGAATAGTTTCTTTTAACTCTTTTATAAATTTACGATAGTCTTGATTAAATACAGGAACCGGTATAGTGTTCAGTACGCCTATCACGCAGACTTGATGAACCATGTCATTTTCTGATTTAAGGTAATAAATAGCACTATGATAATCAAAATACCCTTCAGCATATTGAAATGAACGATATAATAAGTTTTTAAAACTATCTATAGAATCTTTATCTTCCTGCTTAAAGTAAAGCGTCATTGTTACTGTAATCATTGAAAGCTCCTTATTTTAAATATTTTTCATATTTTCAATGTATAAAAGGGCTTCTTGATGTCTTTCACAACATTTACATTTTGATTCAGCGTGAATACCAAATAGTTGAACATTACAATCTTCTCTTGCTTCACAAAAAGTTACTTTATTGTATAAATCATTTTTCTGAAGGTACAAGATAATATCTTCTTTAGAAGTATTATCTAATGGAAAATCTATATTGATATCTTTTATTCCGTATATTTTAAAAATATTAGAATATATATCTAATATTTCTTTTTTATATTGCGTTGCATCATCATCTTTGATATACCCCATAAATATTTGTATTTTATTCGGTGGTATAATGATTAATGTACTGGCTATTGATAATATCCATAATACAGGTAAAACCAAATATTTACTATATTTATGTGTTTGATTGGAAGTATATGTTTCATGCAATCTACTATCCAAAATAATATCATATATACGGAATCCTTGATTTTTGTATATACTCATAATATCAGAAACACTATGACGTTCCCGAACAAGTATACCAGGATATCTAAAAGATGGTATAGAATGATAAGCCAAAAATATATCACATTCATCTTTAAGATGGTTCTTTTCAATTTCTTTACAAAGAATATCAAGAATGGTTGTGCTATCACAACCACCCGAAAAGGATATGATAAATGACCGTTTTCCTTGCCTTAGGATATTAGCAATTCGTTCTTGCCCTAAAGATATAGTAGACATTTTACTCCTTATTTTAAATATTTTTCGATAGAAATTTTATACTTAGACTCAATAATGAAGTTAGCTAAAGAAAGCAACTCTGCCCTAAATACAGATATAGGACATGTAGATTCTTTAGCTGAATAGCCTAATTTGCAGCGTAATAAGTTAAAGACTAAATCTCTTTCCATCAAAACTTTATTTGTTTTGAAAATCAAGATTTCCGCATAACGTTCGTTATAGTCAATATAAGTCTCTTCCGGTAAGAAATCTTCCTCAAAAACAGTCGCTATTTCTACTGTAATATACCAGTGTCTTAGGTCAAATTTATCTAAGTATTTATCAAACACTTTAGCTAAAATTTTATTCTTTGATAAATCTTTTAACTTTTTAGACATTCAGTCTCCTATTAAACGAAAATTCTGCATAACTTATAGTAATAATAAATAACTGCTGGTAAAAGTAAAAGAGATCCTAAACCTGCACCAAAACTTTCAGGAGAAAATTTAAATAAATTTAGAATTCCAAACATTGTTGTAGGAACTATTAAAATTCCCCCAATAATAAAAACAGTGATAAGAGTATACCGGATAAAATAGAAAAACTTACTAATATTACTATAATCCCCCATCAAAACTTCATCACTGTAAAACTCGTTAAACTTGAAATACTTACACGTACTGTACGGTTCCAAATTAACAATTTTCCGATAGTTTAAGGTTCTATGAAATTCATTTTCATTATAGTCTGATTTACAATAATCTAAATATTTAAAGTATTTAGAAATAATATTATCGTCCTTGTCGGTATGTAGACAAGGCTTATCATAGAAATGAATAATTCTATGTTTATTGCTTATAATAGACCTAACACTATCTATTTTAGTAGGAACATAACATTCTGTTTCTGCTAAAGGAATATCTGAAAGAGTCTGTTCATAAGCTTCCGCATGACAATTAAGAATACTTTCTAATCTTTCTAAATCTTCCTTCTCTTGAGCTTCATTTATCCAAGACTGAAACCAACCTACTTTTTCTTCCTTAGGATTTTCCTTAACAGCTTCAACTTGAACTACTTCTGTCTCTTTCTTTTCTTTCTCCTTCTTCTCTTTATTCTTACTTGCAAAATAGTTAAAAGCTGTAAGTCCTAAAGAAAGTGTAAGCAGTGTGTTGAAAGTTTCTTTTGAGTACATGATAGTGTCCTTTCTCTTAACAGTAAATATTACTAATATATTTTATGTCTGTATTATAATATTTATTGTAATATTTGTCAAGTGCTTTTAACATTTTTCATAAGCTTCACACCAGTTACTTCCGAAAGCCCACTCATACTTAAATTTGAAATCTTTATATAAATCTGAAAAATCAAATAAGCTGTCTAAAAGCTCCTCTGCTTGTTTGTCTGTATAAGTCTCCGGAACTTCTATCAAGTGACTGTCAAAAACTCCCAACACCCATTGAATGTCTTTAATATCTTTTGTTCTTCTAACTACCATCTTAAAGAAATCAGCACATGAAGACTGTATAGCTGTGTTAAAAGCTCTTCGCTCATCAGCAGACTTTTCAGATTCATCAAAAGAATTTATGTTTACTAAAGTACGTCTTCTGCCAATTATCGTTTCTGTATATCCGTTCTTCCTGGTTTTTGCTATGACTTCATCTCTGAATTTAGCTAATTCCGGAAATAATGAGAAATATTTATTAACTAATTTCTGCCCATCTTCGTATGATATATTTAACGCTCTTGCAGTAGCTGCTCCGGCAGAACCAAAAATAGTGCTGAAAGAAACAACTTTAGACACATTTCTTTCTTCTTTAGAGATTTCTGTTTTACCTAATAATCTTTTGGCTATCTCGGTGTGTAAGTCTACTCCTTTATTAAACCAGTCTAAAAGAGTTTTACAGTTAGAAAGATACGCTGCTATATAAAGTTCCGCTGATTTCCAGTCCGCATATAAGAATTTATTTCCTTTGTGAGGAATTATACTTTTTCTAAATTCAGCCGGATATGCTGAAACAATAGGGTCTTTTACATATACACGACTTGAAGCAGTTCCATACCCAACTGATTCAAATACCGGATGAAAAGCTCCATCATCAGAAACCATTGAAGTTACTTTCTTTAAAGAGTTCTTGACTGAAAGATTATGTTTCAACTCTAAGATATTCGTTATTATTTTAGAGTTTTCAGTCTCTCCTTTATTAGCTAAGTTTTCAGAAAGCATATTTAAAGATTGTGCATTGAATGACGGTTTCCCTTTAGGCGATTTTAAAGGTATTTCAAATTTCTTCTCATCTACTAAAAAACTATTTAAATCAGAAAAAGCGTTAGGTCTGAAAGTTTCTTTCCCTATCTTTTTACAGAAATTATTTAAGTCTATATCATACTTCTTGTTGACTGTATTTTCTATTTCAGTAAACTTGTCCGCATCAAAAAGTATTCCTCTTCCACTTGATTTAATAACTTCTGATATAAAGTCAAATTCAAGCTGCAAGACTTTTTTCTGCTGTATTATATTGTCTTTGTAATATTCCATTATCCTAAACGGTAAGACAGAATCTAAAGCGGAATATTGTAAAACCAGCTTATTTTCTATATCATATCTAAATTTTCCATCTTCATCAGGTGTAAAAATGTTTTCAAACTTTCGGATAAGAGAAGCTTTTTCCGGATATAAGTTAATAAAAATGTCTTTTAAAGCGTTTAACTCTAATTGAAAAACTCTTGCCATGATAAAAGTATCAAAGTAAATAGGAACGGCTACTCCAAATTGGTCATATATTCTTGACAAATCAAATTGAAGGTTATGCCCTACTGCTTTAATACTTGATAAAAAATCTTTCAGAATAGATTTCTCAATATCAGAAAGTTCTGTATATGTGTCTGTTTTATTTGAATATGTTTTTATCGGTATAACTAAAGAAATATCTTCCTGCAAGTTATATAAAGAAAGTAAAGTTATCGGAGATTTAAAATCCAAACTTTCTGTCTCTATGTCTAATCCTAAATTTTTATTCTTCCAGGTAGAAGGTATCTCACTCGGTAAAGCTAATTTTATCTGCATAATTTCTCCTATATTTTAAAGTATCATAGAATTTAAAAAGCTTTCAGTCATTACACAAGCATCAGGGGATTTATCAGGTCTCCACTTAATAAGTCTTGCATGCTTCAAAGCTTTAGCTCTTCCACTAACAGCTTGTCCGTCTATCTCTGCAACCCTACCATACCATTCTTGCTTTAATGTAGGTTTTCCATCTACAGTTTCTGTTATATCTTTTCTTAAATCTAAAGGTAAAGAAGCTATATTAGCTATAACGTGATTAGCTTCTGTGCCATCTTCTTTCTTTAAAATAACTGAAAACTGTAAAGCTCCAACTAAACCTGCCCAAGCTTTATTTTCATCTGCCGGCTCAAATCCTGTAATATAAGCATCAATAGTATCCCCTAATCCAGCCATAGCTGAACTTTCAGACATAGACCGTTTTACTTTCACCCAACCATCAGAAAGTCGATTGTTAGCTGTAGAATACTTTGAATATAAATTCTTGAGAACAATACCCTCTCCACCTTGAGCTACGATTGCTTTATAAAATTGTTTTTTATTTGTGTAAGCTGAATAAGGAAGTTCTATTTGCATTCCTGATTTTTTTAAATCTTCAAACACCTTCAGCATTGCTACTTTACGTTCTACTAAAGGTCTATTTAAAAGCCAATTATCTTTATAATAAAGACAATCAAAACAATTAAATTGAATTACAGGTCTCCCCTCTTGTGATTTCAGCTTCTTTTGAATATTAAGAGAATCATGAGCGTTTAAAGCTAAAAGTGCTGTAATAGCTTGCAATTGAGCTACTGTTACTACTCCCCTGGATTCCATTTCAGTTGATATAGAGTCATCTAAAGATGTAAGCTCACAATCCAAAATAAAGTCATATGGAATCTTTTCTTTATCCCAATCTTCTAAAATGTTACCGGCGTAAGATACAGGCAAAAAATCTTTGACAGAAATATTCCTGGAATAATACTGCCAATCATTATTAAACTTGACCAGCATAAATCTTACTCCGTCAAGCTTTGTTTCTGCTATCCAGTCCTTAGACAGCCATAAAGAGTTTTGAATATCAGGCTGTAAATAATTCATCCGTTGACATAACATAGGACTATCTATGTTTAAAATAGCAGATAAAGTCTTTGGAATATAATTTCCGTAAAGCTGCTCCATATAATATTTTCTTAAAGCTAAGATGTAATCAGTCTTTCCCAGCTTAGTTTCAGTATAAGGCAACTCTATAGATAATTCTCTACACTGTTTATCTAACCCTTTAATAGTCCTGGTTGTAGAAATAGACATAGTATATTTTCCTTACTTATCAAATCCGGTTGATTTCATATCCGTTAAATCAAACAGTAAAGCTTTATTTTCTTCATCATATGTACCATACAATCTTCCGGTACCCCAATGAGCTTCAATATACTTTCTAAGCGGAACGCTATTAATAGAACCGTTTGATTGGATAACTTTTCCATCGGTATCTTCATCAGCTACTTTAAAAATTACTACTTGGTTTGTTTGTGGATTTACCAATGCTTTTACTTTATACGGTCCGGAAAGTTTATTAAAACCTACAGAACTAATAAACACTCCCGCAAAGCAAGTCTTAATAAAAATTCCTCCTGTACGTCCAGGACCAGCAAGTTCTTTCGGGTCTAAAAATCCTTCTAACATTTTATCTTCTCCTTTAAATTAAAATATAAAATTATTCCACTTCTAACTTTATTATACTATATTGTTTTCTATTTAAATCTTCTTCACTTGAAATATCAGCATTTCCAAAAATATTTAATGCATCAAGTATATAAACATCTCCATGAATTTTTGCATTATCAGTTATAATACAGTGATTATCTATAACAGCATTTTCATAGACTTCCGCATTCCCCATAATTTTTGCTTGTTCAGATATTGTAGAATCACCATAAACTTTAGCATTATCAGATACTCGTACATATCCTGAAATGTGTGCGTTCTCATACACTTTTGCAGTTCCACCAATAACAGTACAGCCCAGCAAAACAACATGGCCATAGACACTTCCACCACCTGTAACCCAAACATTATCCTTCAATAAAGCAGAACCATATACTCTTGCTCCGTCTATCACTCTACAGTTTCCTCTAAGTAAAGCATTTCCATATACTTTTGCTAACCCTGAAATCAAAGCATAATCTTTTATTTCCGCTACGTCAAAAACACTTGCAGAACCTTTAATTATTACATCATCATATACTTTAGCATTTCCCCAAACTTTAGCTCCCTCATATACAATAGCATTATGATAAACCCAGCAAGTTCCTTCTTGTGATAAGTTGTCCTCACTTTCTACATAGCCTCCTAAATCTCCAGCTTGTATATCGTTGAAAGATTTTAAAGCTCTAATTCGATATAAAGTATTACCTAATGTTGTTTTTGTTTCATTAGTTAGTTCATATTTTCTATCGCCCATTTTTGTTTCCTCACTTATAATATAACTCTTTTATGACTATATTATAAAATAGATTGTAATATATGTCAAGTATTTTTTACAACAAAAAAGAAAAAGCAGGGAGGAACTGCTTTTTCTTTTCGTAAGGAGAAAATACACATCACACAAACAATTAGATTCCAAAGTGGTAATCGCTTTACCACTGCTTTAATATATAAAGTCTTAGTCTTCTTCCTCGATTTTATAAGTTTTCGCTAAATAATTATAGGCATCCTCTAAGGTATCAAATTCTTCCACAGTATCAACTGCAATCGTATACGGACGTTCTTTCAAAGGAATATGTACTGCTAATTCTAAATTCCCTTCTTCATTGTATATATTATATACTACATTATACTCTCTATCAATCTCTCTTTGTACAGAATACTCGGTTGTGTTTAACTTAAGCATTAACTGATTTATCTTATCATAATATGGTGATGTAGGTGATGTATATAAATTGTCATCTTCATCAGATACTATTACTGTATCTTCATAAATACCCATGACTACAGCTTCGCCTATAAAGCAGCCGTTAAATACAGAAGGTTTTAAAGTAACTTCTTTATAAGCTTCTTCATCAGATACAGATTCATCTAAAGATAAATCTACTTTATATAAATCTCCTGATTCAGAAATAAATCCGAAATATTCCCCTACAGTAGATTCTTCTACTTTAGTATTTTCTATCCTGCCATTTATTTCTTCTTTGGCTTCTTCTACAGAATCCACATTAGCTACAAAATTTCCATCAGGATCTAAAACTGTATAATGGTCTTTATCAGCACAGTATGTATAGCCTTTATATTCCTGTTCAGATTCAGAAATAGATTTTACTTCTTTTGAGAAATCATCTTCTGACATGGAATAATATTCACCTGTAGAATCTGTTAGATAAACTATATTTTTATCTACAGAATATACTACAAACTGCCCGTCATCAAAATCATATGATTTTCCTACTTCCGGCTTAATCGGCTTAGGCTCTTCTTCTGCCTGTTTATCTTTAGGCTCATCATTCATATAATCAATCTTAGGTGCTAAATCAGACGCCTGTGTAGCGTCTTCTTCTACTTCTTGTTCATAAATCCTTGTATTCATATTTATATAATCAGAAAGATTGCTTTCATCTATCTCTTTTAATCTCTCAAGCAAATCTTCTGATTTAAGATTATCCGAAACTATTTTATATGTAACGTTCCGGTCTTTAAATTGAACACCCGAAAAAGTTGATTCTTTTATTAAAGAAAAATCTTTTTTATTAAGCTTTTCAAATTGCGGCACCTTTAAACGTTTTTCTTCTTCTTCTGTAGATTCATTTACAGTCAAGTCTTTATTAACTTGAAGCAATGCTCCTAAGTAATCTATGTTCATTTACAGTCTCCTTCGTAAGATAATAAGTGTTTATCATCAATAAAAATATATATAAATAAGAGTGTAGAAATTTACACTCTTTAAATTTCAAATATAGACTCTTCCTGCTCTTCTTGTACTACTTCTTCTAAAGCTTCTTCTCTAATTTGTTCAGTAGGAACAGCTTCTACTTTAGGTGAAATAGTTCCGTCTTTATAGTTGACATTAAAATCAAAACACTTCCCCCAACAAGTTCCTATACTCGGCTCTGCTTTCATCTGACATTGCCAGTTAGGTATTGTAAACTCCATACACTTTTTAGCCAATAATAAGTTATGTATAAAGTTTTCATCATTAGGTATCGACAAATCTATTTCATCATGAATGGTATTCATGAATCTAACCCCTGTATTTAATTTTGGATTTAACAGCTTATTCCACATTCTAAGTATGGAAAGTTTAGTTATGTCCGCCGCTGTTGCTTGTATCTTGTCATTTATAATAGTCCGCCGTCCATAAGCTCGCATCTTTGGATTAGCAGACTCCATATAAAATTTTACTCTTCTCGGTCTCCCAAAATAAGAATAAACTGTACCTACTTTTTCTGCTCTTCTTTCTACTGTACGTACCCATTGAAATAATGTAGGTAATCCTTTTTTAAAGTCATCTACCAGTTTTTGAGCTTCTTCTAACGGTATTTCTAATTTCTCCACGTAAGTATGTGCATTACCGCCGTAAAGCTGGGAGAAAGAAGCTACTTTAGCCATCTTTCTTTTATGCTTATCATAATTTTCTTTTCCCCAAATCTGACAAGCGGTTTCTGCGTGTACATCTCCCCCCTGTGTAAACGGTCTGACCCATGCAGGTTCTCCTGAAATAGCAGCTGGTATTCTTAGCTCTTGTGCGTTAAAGTCAATAGCTACCCATAGACAACCTTTATCCGGCAAAAAAGAAGACCTCAAATTTAAATGCTGGTCAAATCCTTCTGCCCAAACATCAGCTTTCCGCCATGTTGAAAACAGCCAGTCTCTTATAATAATCTCGTCTTTTGTAATGGTAGATAAATCTATGTCTTTTAATTCATGCACATAATACATGCAAGGCTCCGGCTTAGACAATGCCTGTATATTCATATGAGTAAAATATGTATTCTTCTTGTCTGAACCTGACGCCAGTCTCCCTGACGGAACATTAAAATGAATATAAGAGAAACGGCACTTTCCGTTCTGTCGAACAGCTTCATCATATAAGCTGCCAAAGAATGAAGACTGCATTTTCTTGAGTTTTGAGTATTCTACAAGCTTAGTTAAAAGCTTCGTCTCTTCTGTATTGCCTAATTTCTTTGATACAGCAGTTAATGTATTTATATCTGTCTTCATCTGTCCGGTAGCTGTATATACTCCTGTTGTAATACCTACCGAAATTAAAGCTTCCCCTAACTGCTTAGGAGATTTTAATGTAAAAGGATATCCTACTGTAGCGTATATCTCTGATTCTAATTTTGCTAATGCAGGCTCTATTTCATCTAATCTCGCTTTGACATAGTCTACATCAATATTTACTCCGTTATCTTCAAAGATAACAAAAGGCATTAAAATATTATTGTCTATCTTTGATGAAATTCCACCCTCTTGATAGAATTTAAAAGTCTTTGCTACTAAAGCAAAAGTTCCAATAGCATCATAGCAAGCATACTTATAACCATCTTCCGGATTAACATAATAGAAAGATGAATTAGAACCTACTGTCTCTTCAAAGGTAGGTGGCATATACCCTAAGAAATGTAAAGTGCTTTTCTTGAGTGACGGCAGCTTAACATTAGTATCCGAAAGCCATGTACACTCCATAACGTCTAAGTATTTAATTGCCTGGATATCATATCCTAACTTATAAAGCCACCGGATATCAAACTTATAGTTATAAAAGAAAACTTTCTTGCTTTCTAATAATGCTTTATACAATAAATCAAGGGAATCTTTCCCTAAATTATTTCCCACAGCATGTTTGACTGGAATATAATATCCTTCGTCCGATGAAAAAGCTACCGAAAACCCTACTATAAATCCATTGTCAGGGTCTAAATCGGATGTTTCAAAGTCAAGAGACATCAATTTTGCTTTATTCTCTTCAAACAGCTTTTTCAGTTCTTCTATTGATTTAATAAGATGTGTCTTTAATGAGTTTATTCTCTCCTGATTTTCACGCACTGCTGGAATATAATGTTCGTATGCTGCTATATTCTTTGCCAATGTTTTTCTCCTTATTATTTATTTGGCTGAATTAAGATAAATAACGTCTCCTGTCCGGAAGCAGAAACCCTGCTGATAATAGATGTGTATTCCCCCGCTTTCTCTTCCGGTATATAAAACTTTACTAACCCCTCAATAGATGAAATTTTAGGGTTATTGATTGAAATTAAAGAACTTGTGTTTGTCATAATATAAAGTGTTGTATTTTCTAAGTAATTAGTTAGCTCTCCATATTGTGATAGAGAATTTAAAAGCTCATCTTTCTTGTTACATTTAAATTTTACTCCTATACTATCCTTATTCATGCTAAAGTTACAAGCTTGATAAAAATATTTATTCAGTTTTATAGTAAGTGAGTTCGCATCGTATATATTATATCTTAACCCTTTGTCTGAAAGGTCTATTCTAAATCCGAAAAAAATAAAATTGTTTCCGTTTATTTTTTTAGCAATAGGTGATGGAATCTCTACTACCTTAACAAACAACAATCTTATTTTCATTATTAATTTCTTTATAAATCTAAGAATAATACCCATTTACACCTGCTCCGATAAATCATTGTAAGGGTCGTAAAGCCTTAAATACAACCCTGTAAAGTTTTCTTTGTCTACACTGTTAATATAATCTAAAATTTGATAAGCAATAGTTTTGTTATTAATTCCTTGTTTGTATTCATCATACCTTGTAGAAATAAACTTTTTATATAATTCCTTCAGCTGGTTATAAAGCTCTAATGATTTTGCATCGTTTGAAATCTCAAGCTGCTTATTCCTGATATATTCTGTAACAGGGTATTTATAGACTTCTGTATAAGCAAATACAAACAAGACTTTTTTATCATATATTAACATTTTACTAAATTCTTCTCCGCCGTGAGAAAGATTTATCAAAATCTGATATATGATATATTTTACCGTGTTTGATAGTTTATGATAATCCGTTAGACCATTAGAAAGCTTGCAAAGCTCTAAGTAAGAAGTAGTCTTGCAATTATTCTCTTTTTTATATTCTTTTAAAAAAATATCTTTAAAATATTCCAAAGCAAATATTTTTACTACTCTATCTATTTGTCCATTAGTCATAAGAACTGCTCCTTTTTATTTTGTCTTCTTCTATATTATACTTCTTTCCTAAAACAATATTTGTCTGAATTTTAAGCAGAAGCCGTTCAGTTTCAACCAAATCTACCAGGTCATAAACCCTCTTCCTAACTATTTGATACTCTGTAGGTGCTGTTTGTTCTATGCTAAAAGAAGCTGAATTTTTAAATTCATCTATTAATTCCTGTATCTTATTCTCATCTAATATCATGACTCACACCTCTATATAAATAACTTCCCCATTTTCATATGAATTGTAAATGTTAGCGTATACTTCTTTAGAAATAATTCCATTGTTTGGAAAGTACATTGTTTCTTCAACTATGGTCTCTGAAACCAAAGTCATTTTGTTTCCTCTTGTGTCTGAAATCTTTAACGTAACTTGGAAATCCTCAAGCTCTTTAGCTTTTTCAGGCTCAAATAAGAAAGTTAAATACATCGGTTCCATTTTTACATGTACTGTATAAACTTTCTTATTAAGTGTAAATATCTGTATAGGTTTAGTTTTAGCTAAAATATGTAACATTCTTTTCTCCTTAAAATAAAATCCCACCTCTTCTAAGGTAGGATTTTTAAATCGTCTGTATTTATTTTTTCTACCTGTTTATTTAGCTATATTATACTAAAAAGTAGAAGTTATTGTGTTTTATTTTACGTCTTCTTTGTTTGACGCCAGCATTTCTAATGCCGGAAGCATAGTAGACATCACACGTTTAATTTCAACACTCTTATTTAAAAGAATCGGATATTTACCTTGCTGTACATAGTTCAGGCAAACTTCGCAAAGTTTAATCGTATTCTTCAAATCTCGTACAGCTACTCGGCGATAAGTCTGTTCTACCGTTTCTTCATCAATTCTTGACTCAAAAATATTTTTCAGATTGTACTGTTTCTTCATGATTAAAGTCCTTTCAAAAATTAATTTGTTGTTACTCTAATCTATATGTTTTTCTATTTTGCTTTCTCAAAATATTTATCTGACAGCTTAATCGGGAACTTGATGTCTTCTATATCTACCAAATAGAAAAGCGGTATCGGAATTTCTTTGAGATAAAGCAAATCTCCCATTACTGGGTCTACTCCATTGTACTTTAATGATGTACCTGCTTTAAGATAAAGCTGGCTGTCTTTGATATCAAAGTTTTCAAAAAAAGATTCCAAATCTAAATCTCCATTTAACTTTTCCTCATTTACTACTCGGTCAATAATTGCTCCGATAGTAGAAAGAAAGGTCGGCAGCCTTGTATCTTTTTTTAATTTTACATATTCTCCTTCTTTAAACATCTGTTTCTTCTCCTTTTATCACGTCAATAATGTTAATTAAAAACTGGATGTGTGAACCTATATTGGCTTTATATTCCTTGAACCTGTTTAAATTCTCTTTATTATTATACCAAATAGGTGAAATAGTGTCTGTGTTGTAAGTACCAAACTCTTCTTCTAAAGCTCTTCTCTCATCAAGAGAAAGCTTATTCCAAATATTATTAAAGAGTTTTTCAACATTGTACTTTATAATATTCTTCTTAAAGAAGTCTACCGGATGGTACACTTTCCTCTCTGAAAAGCAAAACAGAGTATCTCCGTCCTTATTGTTATAAAGCTTTGCTGCCGGCGTATGATAATTTTCATGAAAAGGACAATAAACTTTTCCCTCATATGAGTTTACGTTATATTGCAGAAAAGAATTTAATAAAAACGGAATATTAATCTTTCTATTAATAACGTATTCCTTAAACGCCTCTTCCATTTATTTTCCTCTCTTAGGAAATGCAGCTACTCGATAAATCTCTTCTAAAGCATCTTCTTCGGTTAAATAACCTTTGACATCACCATATCCTAACTCTTCGTCATAAATAAGCCCTCCCCTTTCGTTAGTAAGTGCTGTCTCATATAAACCTAAGTCGTGTCCATAAGACATCCCATTTTGAATTAACGAAAGTCCATATCCGTTGTCAAACTTATACTTGTAGCTTATTCCACCTAATATACAATCCTTAGACTTATCTTCTACGTGAAACGGTACATCTAACAATTTGTTTTTCATTTTAGCTCCTCCTAAATAATACAATTATTTCTATATCTGTATTATAAAAGAAGTTGTAAAATATGTCAAGCTTTTTCTTCAACTTTTTTATGATGGTCTTCATATATTAAATCATAAAATTTTGGGAAGTTTTTAAGGTATTCACAAAAGGCTCTCCATTCAGGAAGCTTATGATTTTTCCGCTGATTGTATATTGTTTTCAGCTGACGATAATTAGTCGTCATGCGTGCTGTGTATGAGAATCCTGTCGGAATATTATAAAGTAATTTAAGCATTTTTTCTTCGGACGGATTCTCTGCATATTCTTTCTGTAATTTCTTTAATAAATTTTTTGCCTCTTCTGTAACGTAACTGTTACAGTTTTCATCTATCTTCAAAGCGTTTATTTTGTGTATAGTCGATTGTGAAGTAACAAAATCAATAAAATGATACCGTTGTAATTCTACCCACATCTTGATTGAACAGTGTAAATCAAACTGTGCAATAATTCCGTTGAGGTAATTATCTTCTCCCGAATTAGGTGCTTGGTGTGCTAATACTCTGGCTCTCTTAATATCGGAATCTTTAGGCGTATCCAAATCTCTATTAACTTCTTCCGCCATAGAATATCCGGAAGCTACAATAGATTCACTAAGTCCAAAGACTCTTAAATTAGATATGATATTTTCAAATTCTTTCATTTCTTTCTCCTTTAAAAGTTTAATCCTAAATCAAAATCATCTGACCCCACTAAATCAGAAAGCTCATCAGACGACATCATGATTTTCTGGTCTGCATCTTCGCTTCCTACATTATACATTTCTGGGTCAAATTTAATTGCAACAGGGTCTACGATAACAGGACCGTATCTATTTTTCAGCAGACACATATTAGCTTCTTTAGCTAATTTTAAATTCTCGTCTGTGTATATAGACAAGACTACTATAGACGATTTCTCAAGCTCGTTAGCTTCAGCTATTGCTCGTAAATCATACGCTCCCTGGTTTTTAACCGCTCTTGCCCAGCCTTCACGGTTAGCCTGCGCTGCTACCATGACATGTATCTTTCTATACTCTCCTGTGGTTTTATCTTTCCTGAAATTTAACGCTAATTTTCTAAAGTAAGAAACATACTCATTAATGACAGCATATTCATTCTGGTTCTTTGAAACCGCTCCGAATTTAAAGAGATTAATATAATCAACAAAAACTCCGTCTATACCTTTACCTGTCTCTTTTATAAATTCATCATCTACGTCTTCCAGCTTGGTTCTGACTTCCGCTTTAGACATTGTAGCAAAATCAGTCTCATCCAGTATCTTTATTTTTCCGCCTGTCTCATAAAAGTCCGGCAAAATAGTTTCTGTAAAATACTCTGTCTCTTTTTCATTCAGTTTACACTGTCTGATTTTTTGATGTGGTAATCCAACATATTCCGTAAATTTTGACTCATTGGAATGTCTTGAAAGCAGCTGTATAAGCACATCTTCTTTTGAGACTTCCAATGATATTATTACTACATTATAGTTTTCTTTCTTGGCATTATTATAAGCACAGTTTAACATGTAAGTTGATTTACCGTTTGCTACGAAACCAAATACAGTTGAAATACCGCCCATAGGCAGTCCACCGATAGCCTCATCTATTTCCGGTATGAATGACAACAAACCAATAGGTTTGTTTTTCTTCGCCTTATAATATTCTAAAAAAGCTTCTGGTGTGTCTGTAGTAGATTTCTCGACTTTCCCCTGGTCTACTTTAATATCAGCTAATCTGTCTTGAAGCTCCGGCGTAAATCCTTTCGCTTTGACTTCCCCTGCCACCTGCATTAAGGTCTTGGAAATGTCTTGGTTTATTCTCTGTCTTAACAGTAGCTTATATCTTATCTTTAAATCTTCTTCTGATAAGACTTTCGCTTTGCTAAGAGGTACTTCATATTCCGGATGTTCATTTAAGAAATAGCTTTCTGTAGGCAGCTTGCCTAATTCTTTTAAGTTATCCCTGAACTCTTCAAACAGCTGTGTTTCCTGTGATGAAAAATAATTCTGGTTTTCCGGTGATAATACCTGGTTAATGATTAAAGCTGTCTCGTCTCCTGATGTATTCAGTATAGACTTAATTATAGTCTCCACTTATATTTCCTCTATTTCCATTCTTTTTTGTCCTAAAGTAATTGTCTCTATCTCATTCTGCTTTAGCCATTCATGTAAAGCCAGATATTTCTGTTGTATATTTACTGTGGTCAATATCCACAAGTGCCTATTGTTTGTTAATAGATTCTCTCCTAACTGTATTACTATATCATCCTGCCTTCTATTTTCAAATTCTGTACCTGTAAAATATACCAGGATAATATCCTGCTTTAAATCAAATATAGTTTTATACTCTTCTACGTTTCCTAAATAAATGTCTATAAGCTCATAAGCATTCAGGAATTTAACAGACTTGAATTTCTTTAGCCTTAATATTAAAGATAAAGCTACATACTTAAGCTCCTTATTGTTTTCGTATTTCACACATAAAGAGTTGTCTGATTCTATGTCTTTCACTTTATCATATATTGTTTTGAATTTTTCAAGGCTAAAATTCCTGATAGACATAATCTCCGGATAAAAAGCCTTCAGCTTATAAAATTTTTCTAACGATGTACTCATCAGAATACCTCATATAACTAAATGTAAATGTTTCTTCGCTCTCGTAACAGCTGTATAAAGCAGCCTGTCTCTATCAACCCAGTTAGCATACTTGGGAATGATAGCTACTATGTCTTCTGCTTCGGAACCTTGGTATTTCCAAACAGTAACCGCATATCCAAAATCAAATGTAGCCCTATTCATATCCCATTCATCGTCAAAAGGTTCTTGATAGAAGTTAGCAAAATCAGTTTTTAAATCTCGGCTATGATGTGTATAATCCGGCTTGAATCTCAAGAAGCCTAATAAGCCTTTGCAGACTTTAGCCATCTTACATTCTCCGGTCATTCCGTTTACAGGCCTTGCTCCCCCTATCTCCGTATTCCACATATTCTTAGTGAGTACGACTTTCTCCCCCGCTTGGGGAATTAGTCCACTAAATCCTAATTTCTGTCTGATATACCGGTTGAGACTATTCCTGTCTTTGTTTGTAGTAACTAATATCTGGTCTGTCTTTAAACAGGTTTCTATAAAGTCTTTATTACCTTTTATATCCTGCCTTGTTAAAACTTCAAAGTCTTCCCCTTTTTCAGGCGTGATTGTCTCTCTATTCCTAATTTTTGTAGCTAATCTTACTATACCTGATTCTCCGGCTTGTCTTATAATCTCGGTCAAGATAACGTCCGGATGGTCAAACAAGTGAGGGTCATCTCCAATAGGCGGAAGCTGGAAAGGGTCTCCAACAAATATTATCTTGTGAGGAAATTTCAGAAGGTCTTTAAAGATTTCTTTGTCTACCATAGAAGCTTCGTCTACTACTATTACTTCGCAATGCCTGATAGGCATCTTCTTTAAAGCAAAGATTAATTCTTCCCCTTCTTTGTCTAACAAAGAATATTGGTAGTGGTGTATAGTAATCGCCGGAATACCTTTTGCGGATAAGACTGAAACTGAACGCCCTGTAGGACCTAAGAAACCTACTAAGCCTTTTTCTTTATTCTTAAAGAACTCTGAAATAATAGTAGATTTTCCTGTACCAGCATACCCTGCCAATACAAATATTTTTCTATCCGATTGTAAGAATTTTTCCAGCTTCTCTAACGCCTCTTGCTGGGAATCAGTGAGATTTAACATGTATTATCAACTCGTCTCCCGCTTGTAAATTCCCAACGTCAGATATATTATTATCTTTCTTAATCTGATAAACCAATTCACGGACGTCTTCATTCTCCTTAACAATATCTTTCGCTATGTCATACAGATTGTCTCCAGCTTTCACCGTATAATGATACGTGATAACTTCTTCTTTCGGAAAATCTGTCACAGTATAACCAGCTATAAATACAATTAAGATAAATAATACAAGCTTTTTCATTTCTTTCTTCTCCTCTATAAACATAATACATTTCTTTATGTCTATATTATAAAAGAAGTTGTAAAATATGTCAAATGTTTTTATTTATAAATTATATTATAAACTACGTTACATATTATTCTGCCACTCTCTCAAGATAACTTTCTTAGGCTGTGAATACGTGAGTCTTCTTGCTCTGTTATATATCTTATCTGAATTAAGCTGTGCTACAAAGATTGATTCAAAAAAGTTACCTAAGCTAAGTCTTGCCAAATCTGTTTCTGTACCGGTATAGTCTGTCGATTTAATTTTGAAAGTAAGAACATCAGGCTCATTCTCTTCCCAATAAAGGTAATAATATACTTCTCCTAATTTAAGCTCCGGCTTCTTCTCATAAAAGAAACACCCTTTGAAAAATTCTTCCAAATCTTTTGTATCAAAGTCTTTCGCATAATATAATTCCCTTGTTACCGAATTAATTGATTTCCTATAAAATCCTCTCGGTTGGAATAAAAATGTTCCTTTAAAATTTGTCTGATTAAATACATGATACGGTGTAGAAAATTTAAGCTGGTGTTTATATACAAATCTGGATGTAATTGTCTCGTCTAAATTCTCCCTCGCAAAATTAACTACCCTGTCCGGCTCTTTGTAATACGGTTTCATTTCTTTCTCCTTTTAATAACAATAAATTCTTTCAAATAACTCTCTTTATATTATACTATAAATTAAAAAACTGATACTGTAGATTTTAGTATCAGATATTATATACGACAAATCCATCTATTCATTTCTCTCTCTTTTGACAAAACTTAATAAACATACTGACTTTATTCTTTAAACAGCCAATAGTTAAATAAGTACCTGTCTTATAGTATATTTACCTCGTCTTGATAAGGCTATTTACTACATAAACGTGACTAAGGCTTATGCAGCTATACTATCTTATAAATAGATGTACTTTCTTTTATGAATTTACCTTGGTGCTTAGTACCTCTAACGTTATAATAACTTCTCAAGAGTGCTGCACAGGTAGCGTCCTCTATGAGGTTAAAAGCTGTGGCACATTCCTTGTTATCGTTATCAATGTTATTAGTACGTTGCGTTATATGCTCTTCTTCTAAAGCTCTTTGATAAATTCATCATTATTCAGTTGTAACTGCTAAATTCAGCGAATTTAGCTATTTTTGAAATGGATATTTCTGATGTACGAAATCAGATTCTACCGGCCCTTAGCCTATAACCTTGTCTGCGACAGTTACCACTAAGCTCTTATAAAACACGCTCTCTGAATTATAAGAGGAACTTACTACTCTCTTTTATTTTCTACTCTTAGTTTACTTTTCGTTACGCTTGTTTTACTTGCCCTGGTTTTTCACTCTGGCTGGTATTTTGCTTTAGTCTCTACTTTTTCTATTTTATTTCTCGTTGACTGCAGATACCTGGGGTCACAACTCCCTTGCATCTCCTCTTAGGCTCGTCACTCCCTAAGACGGCTGGACTACTGGTTTAACCTTGCTACTGTGTACGTTAGTACAAAGCTGTCTCTCGACATTTAAAGCAGGAACGCCCGCGGCTTTTGTCTTCGTCCGTTTATCTCTATATTTTATATATTACATCATTTTCTTCTCTTTGTCAAATTCCACAGCATTGAGTTTTTGAGAAACTTCTTGTACTTTATTACCTCTTCTCCTTTCATTGTCCGACTGAACTTGGGAATATTCTTTAAACCCTCTTGTCCGAATATCTTGTTTATAAGCTCTTTATGCTGCTCTATCAATAAGGTTTTATATTCATCTATCGTGCCTTTAGCTACCAGGGTGTATATGTTCTGTGTACTGAACTTGCTGTCTATCCTGCATATTCTACCTATACTTTGTATTATCGTATATAAGGAAAAAGGCGTGTCATAGAATATTATATTGTTCGCTTTCTGCAAATTGATAGACTCTGAACCTGCTTTTGTGATTATAATGATACTTTTAGGTATTATCTGCTCCGCCTGGCGTCTCGCCTCTTCGCTCTGCTTCCCTGTTATCGACATAAGCTTACTGTATTGTACGCTTGAACGTTTGATGTGATACTCTAAATAACTGAATACCTCGTCATAGTCTGTATATATTATTACAGACTCGTTTTTATGTATAATGTGTGATACTAGTGTTATTAAATACCTTATCTTCGTTGATACTCTGTTATCATTCTTGATATTAAATATGTTTGTAGCAGAGTCATACTGCGGGCTTCTCGCCCCATCCACTACCATCTGGAGCGAATGCAGCCTTGCGGCAAAGGCTTGTGGGTTCTCGCTTGTATATTCTTTCTCTTTGCTCATTAAACCTTTTGAGGCTATGTTATAAAGTCCACCCTCTTCTTCTGTGATGTCGAATTTTATGCCCTTGAAGTTTAATTTGTACTCTTTCCCTCTGGAGATGTAACACCTCTTGAGTAAAAGCTTTAAACTCTCTAAGTTCTTGTAACCTGCTATCTCTCGAACTTTCCGCACTCCTCGCCTTGTCCTGATGACCCGCTCGTGGTAAATCACAAATTTATTCTCGAAATCCCTCCTGCTGTCACTTAAATATCCTGGACGTAAAAAGTCCATGATTGAATATACTGATATAATGTTGTTCAGTAAAGGGGTCGCTGTTAAACCATAGACTACACTAAAGCTACTACGTAAAGATTTTAGCTCTCTGGTTAAGTTACTGTCCGGATTTCCTATCTTGTGTACTTCGTCACAAATTAGTAAAATCTTGACAGGTCGCTTGATACCTGGTTTAAATTTAATCTTCTGTATGTTATTGATTAGATTCTTTAGCGGCGTGAGATTACTATAGTTCATTAGAAATATTCTTCCGCTTTTATGAGTCGTTGTACTTTCGTTGGTAGTTCTAATGTGATATGGTAATCTTACCCTCTTTAGCTCTTTCTTGAATGCGTTGGTCGCTGATTTAGGACATAATATTATTGTTATTATCTGTGGGATTCTCTCTTCTTTTATAATATCTTTGTTCTTTAGTTCGTTCTGCTGGCTCGTATTATTCTTTATATTTGCTTTGTTGTTTTCTTTTATTACTATATGGTCTTTATTGACTGTATCGTTATTAATGTGTGTGTTTTGTGTACCTGGTTTAAGGATATTTTGTGGTACGTTTATCCGTTCTGATTTTATCAGCTTTTCTTTTTCTCTCTGGGCGTATTTTTGGTCAAACTTACTCATGATTAAATAAGCCAATGAAAGTGCTTGTAACGTCTTGCCCATTCCTGGCTTATCCCCTAATACAGAATTGGGATGGTTATATAAAAATTCTACTCCCTCTTCCTGCTCTTTTGTAAGTTTGTATGAATCATTTACTTCGTACATCAGAAAAATCCATTTCTACTTAAAAATTGACCCCATCTCTCAAGACCGAAATAGGAAATAACTCTGTGTGCATAGTCTTTACCCACATTGACTTTGTATAAGTTAGGATAGTAATTATCTCGTAACTTCATCATCTGATAATTAAATTTCAATGTTTCCTTGTTTTCTTTTATCTTATTATTATACTGGCTTTCAACGAAATTATTCTCAAAAATTTCTTCAAAAGTTTCTACACTCTCTGCTATCTCCTTAGCTTTCTTATGCGGAAACCTCGGTATTCCTTTTAGAGAATCAGAAGCATCTCCTACAATAGCTCTATAAATGGGAAGCTTAGAAGGTGAAATCCGTAAGAATTTTTTATATAATGAATTTTCTTCTTCTATTGTAGTAAACCTATCCCAATCAATTATCTCCGGCTCCCCTTTAGTGACTTTCCGAACAATAGAAACTCTATTGTCTTCTGTGAGTGCTTGCATTAAATCGTTATCCCCTGAATTGATAAAGACTTTTGCTAAATCAATTTTCCTGGAAAGGTTATATAAATTATCATCTGCTTCTTTATCTTCATTATATGAAAAATAAACGTTTGAATGTATTGAAGCTAATTTTACTATATATGGAATATCATTAAAGAAGTTGTATTCAAGCTCGGCTCTTCCTTCTTTATATGAACGTCCTGTTGATTCAGTTAAGATTATTCTGTCTTTCGGTACACCATCTCTTACTATTACTACTGCTGTATTTGGATATCCAGGCATAGATAAAAAAGACTGTATAGCTTGCAGTGTACCATATAAATGCCCATTAGGAAGCTTTAATCCAGCCGGCGTTATTGTATGAAAATTTTTAAAGACATAAAAATTCCTATGCAGCTGCCATGATAAATCCATAACAACAACATAGTCATATGTGTTTAAATATGATGGTAAAAATTCTTGTATGTGTATTTGACCCATTTCTCCCCCCTATAATGTTGTTGAGTATAGCTCATTCAAATCCAACCATTCACCTTCTATCTCGGCGTAAATAGTAAAGTCGTCCGCTATTAAAGTAGTCTTTTTTATTTCTCCATCTATTATATACTCAAAGGGAATAGTCATTGATGAAATTGATATACTGTTTACTGATTCTTTTACAGAATTTATCGGATTAATATAGTGACATTTAGGACATTCCCACAAAGACTCGTTAGGAAATCTTCCATCAGAATAAAAAATCTCATCAAAAAGCCCAAAGTCATATTCGTATTCTTCTCTATGATTGCACATTGGACATGTTAAATAAAATTCAGGAAATAAATGCCCTTTGTATTTCTCCATCTCTTTTTCCTCCGTCTTTATATTATACTATATTTTAGGAAAAATAAAATAGCTCCAATTAAGGAGCTATATATTGATAAAAGTTTTGTCTACCATTCATATAAAGTATATGATACAGTGACCCCTTTTATACCTGTATTATTAAAATGTACTGTAGAATCAACTCTTCCGCACTGATAAGAAGCTGTCGGATAAACTTTTGAGTCTATAACAGAAACACCCGCTTTTATTTTGTGTACTTTTTTCAAATTTATTTTATATACGTTTACTTGCTTTTTATCTTCGTCCGGTGAAACTACCGTTTTATCAGATTTATCTGTCATAACTTTAGGCAGATTAGGTGACTTCTTGTCTATATCTTTTGATATGTCTTTAGCTAATTGTTCAGTTGATTTTGCTTCTGTGTAGTATGTAAGAACAGGTTTTGCTTTACTTATCTCTTTTACTATCTGATAAGATGTGTTCTTGTCTACATTCAGTTTCTTTTCTATGACTTCTTCGTTCTTTATACCTTCCGCCGGTATTATCTTAGATTTCTTTTCATTTTCTTTATGATAATACATATAACCCGAAAGGCATAAAATAAGACACATTGAAGCTATAAAGAAATAGAAAACTGTTTTCTCCTTAAATTCATATCTCATTTAATACTCCCACTCGTTAAAGTCTACCGCTGAAACTCCATATGCCGGCTTGTCTAAAGCATACTGCCACCCTACTACACGTAAAGAAGGATTTTCAATAGCAAAATCATTCTGGTTAGACGGGTCAGCTACCCAATAAGGAACATAATCAGCTAAATCATAACACTGTACTTGGTTAGACAATGTATAATATGTTCCATAAATTCCTGCTGAAAATCCATTTTCATTACATCTTACTACAAAAGCTGAACAGCAAGCAGTTAAAATATCTGAATCTAATGAGTCAGCATGTTCAGGCTCTACATCATACCATATACCTAATTCAGGTTCTCCTAATTCATAAAGCTCATCTATAACGGTTTGAGCTTCTTGAACCGCTCGGTCTTCATGAGGAGCGTGTGTTAAACAATATACTCCCCACGGAATACCTAATTCTTTGGCTTTTGCAATATGTGTACTATATAAATCTTGAAGAGAACAACCTTCAGAAATCTTAACTATAAGTCCACGCATACCGTCTTCATATGCTTCGTCAAGGTCGATTCCTTCCTGCCAATCTGATATATCAATAACCTTCACTTTTTAACTCCTTGTACTATTATTCTTAATTACAGTCTGTGCAGTCTCTGTTACTTTAGTAGCTACTCTTGCTGCTGGACTATTTGAATCAACGGATGAAATCTTTCCTTCTTCTATATTTCTTTCTACCATGTCAGGAATCCCATTATTATTTCCATCATGTAAGTATGTAGAAAGAAATCCCACTACTAAAGTCATGCCAATAAATGAGTTTATGAAATTTCTAAACTCTGTAAGCTTGGGTACTAAAGTATATAAGGCATCCAATATCCATGCAACAACATAAACTATAATCAGTAAAATAAACATCACAGCGAAAAAGTCTATTAATAGCATAGACTTCTGTGTTCTTCTTTTTCTTTTAAATATCCTTTTTATCTTTGCTAATATGGTCATTTTCATACTTTGTATAGATAATTGGTAAAGTGTCTATATCACGCATAATGCCTGTGATTACACCATTACCGCCTAAGTTATCATAAGACTTATAAAGTTTATTAACTACTTCTTTTTTGAGATATGAGATACCGTGTAAAGACATGCATTCTTCATGTACATTAATAATTTCAGACCTCAATAAGGCTACTAAGCCTTCTTTAATTGATGTATACTGTGAGGATATATAGTGAATTTTTGCCCAAAACATACCACACAGAAAAACAATAAATACTTGTATCAGTTGACTAAGAATAGAATTAAAATCCATAGTGCATATCCTTTTACTCTAATTCATCTGCCCATTGCGAAAGTTTACCTCGATAGTTCTTTTTAAGCTCACATTGTATAGCCCAATCTTTCTTTGTCATGTGCTTGATATAACGTTCAAAAGCATTATCGTTTTTACCTTCATAATTATCGTACTGTTTTGAATGTCCTATAAAAACACATTTTGAATTATCAGATATACGTGTAAGTATAAGTTTTAAATCAGATAATCTGCCGTTTTGAGCTTCGTCTATAATTACATAAGAGTTATCTATATTAATACCTCTCATAGAAATATCAGTTAATATCTTGATAGAGTTTTCCATGATTAAGCTTTCAATATATTCCGGCTGTAATCCGCATGTTTCTAAAGCGTCATAGAAAGGTGCTGAATATATTGACTGCTTATCTTCTTCTGTACCAGGTAAGTATCCTAAACGTAAAGACCGGTCATCTGGTATTCTTATATAGTAAATCTTTGAAATCTTCCCTGTTAAAAATAAAGTTAATCCAGCTAATACTGATATAAAAGATTTACCGGTTCCTGCCTTAGCGTCTACTGCTATAAATAAGTGATTTTGTATACTGTCATAGAAATGTTTTTGGTAGGTGTCAAGCTTTGTATAGAGTCTTTGTAAATGTTTTTCTTCTATGGAAAAATCATAACTCAAATTTAACCACCTCTTATTTTTATTTTCTTAGAAAAGTGAGTCGATGTCAGCTACTTCTGTTTTCTTAACCGTGACATTAGCTAAGTCTGTTTTCTTAGCGTAATCATCTGCATCAGTTAATTGTGCAACTGTACTCGGTACTGTAATATCAACTGCTTTAGAGTTAATAGCTACGTCTACTCCATTGACTTTTACTTTCTCTATTTTATTCACTTGAGCAGCGTCTTCTACTCCAGCTAATTTGTCTTTGTCTACGGTGGTGTAATCATTCGATGAAAGAACTTTGGCTCCGTCTTTCTGAACAAATTTATCTTTTATCTGGGTCGTATATGTCGTTAAACCTTCCAGCGTAAGTAACTTTTTAGTCATTATCTTATCTCCTTATTAATTAAACAAAGCTAAGATTTCAGCATTTGAAATAACTTCTGAAGGTTCAGCACTTATCATTATATCAGCTGTTCCATCAAAATCAATTCCATTAATCTTAACAGCTGTTTTTAATTTAGTAGCAGAAGTAGCATTACCTACAACATCTCCTGTAAATGTTGACGCTGTTAAATGGTCGGCTGTAATGTCTCCGGTTACTGTTCCACCGGTCAAAGGTAACTTAGTATTATCAGCTACTACTATATTAGCGGTACCATCAAAAGCTACTCCGTTAATAGTCCGTGGCGTTTCAAGCTTAGCAGCTTCTCCAGCTTTAGCTGCATTAGTAGCATTAGCTACCTGCGTTATAGTAATGTCGGCTGTACCATCAAAGGCTACTCCATTAATATTTCTTGCCGTCTTAAGTTTTAATGCTTCGTTAGCGGTGTCTGCTGTAGAAACTTCCGCCCCTATCTGTAAGAAGCTGTCAGAAGCTTGTATATAACGATATACTTTATTAGTATCCTCGACTACATAGATAACGCCTTCCTGCTTATCAGAAAGTGCTGTTAAAGCAGCATAATTAGCTACGTTAATTACAGCATCTACATAAGACGGTAACTGGCTGGAAGGAACTTTTCCGGCAGCATCTAAAGAAGCAACACCATTAACAGCCCCTACTTTTGATAACGCTACCTTAGTATTGTCTTCTATGGTAATGTCAGCTGTGCCATCAAAGGGAACTCCGTTAATGTTTCTTGGCGTTTCAAGTTTAACAGCCTTTACAGCTTTCTCAATCGTACCACCTGTAGCTGTAGCAAAGCCAGCATCGTTTACTAATTCAGAAGTCTTTGTCGGAACTGTTATATTTACTTCTTTATTAGAAATTACCTGCCCTGCACCATTAACTTTGATTACTTCAATCTTGTTTACCTGTGCAGTAGCTTCAATTCCAGCTAATTTTGCTTTTTCAGCATCCGTATAATCATTCGATGAAAGAACTTTAGTACCATCTTTTTCTACATAAGTTTCATGAATGACTTTTCCGTTAGCGTCTTTCTCTGCTCTTTCAGTAGGTGTATTTCCTAAAGCTGTTTTTATATCTACAGCTTCAATAGAAATTTTTCCGTTAGTTACTGAAATATTATCCCCTACAGATACTAAACCTAATTCAGTTGCAGTAGCTGCTTTTGGCGGAGTAATATCTATAGAAATTTCAGCACTACCGTCATATTCGGAGTCTACACTTCCATTTTTAATTTTAAGTTTATGAGATACTTTATTTGCTACTGTTGCTGTCTCGCTTGTACCTAAATACTTTGCTACGTTTGCCGCATCCTGTTTCTGCTTAAACCGTTTTAAAGATTCAAGGTCTACATATTTTGTTTCTGGCATATTTCACCTCTAATTAAAATAAATCATCTATATCTGTTATGGATGTAGTAGGAAATTCGTTTGAAACTTTTGTATTTAACTCTACATCGTGATAACCGTCAAAAGAAGTCTTAGGTGCTTCTACCACACCCTTAATTGAAATCTTCGCATCTAATAAAGGCTTTGCTATTGTGAATTGTTTATAAGCATGTGCTGCTACAGAATAGAATAAAATTTCATTACTATCTTTTATCAGATATAAAACTTGCTCGTCTCCCTCTGCTGGTAATAATGTTTTATTTTCATATTCTTTAACTAAAGCTTTCTTCACTTGGTCAGGCAGAAATCTCGTCTCTATCTTCCCGTCAGCATCTAATCCTACAAAACCGTTTGGCTCGCCTTTGGTTGATTTCAGTACATAATAGTTGTCTGCTTTTCTCTTAAATAAAGCTAAATTTTCAAGAGATATTACTGTCTTTGACATAAGCACCTCTTATCAGCCGAATAAATCATTTATATTTTCATCAGTAGCAGTAGATGTATCACTTTCACTATCTGTTGATAAATTAATTATCTGTTTCGACGGGTCGATTGAGAATGTAAGCTCCCCTACTGATTCTACCTTATAGATTTTACCCTCTTTATCTATAATAAAATCCTCTACAGCTAATTTCTTAATAACTAACTTAGCTATCTCACAAGTCACCTGGTCAGCTTTTATTATATCTTTATAGAAGTTAATCCTGAAATTAGTCTCTTTAACTGTTTCTAATTTTGTCTCTACTTCTTGTACCTTCGTATCTATCAGATTTATTTTTTCTAACAAGGTCTCCGGAACCTGCTGTACTTTTATCTGCCCTTTACCATCTAAAGAAGCTATTCCGTTTGCTTGCCCCTTTTCTGATTTTCTGATATAAAACTTGTCAATACAGCGTAAGTAGAAAGATTTTAGAATGTCAAGAGTGATAAACTTATCCAATTAACATCACCCCTTCTTGTATATTATAACTCCACCTAAAGTTTCTTCTATTTCATATTTTTCTACTGAATCAAATTGTCCAGCATACTTCTTAAATATATTATGATTCTTAAATGCTTTTAGTCGGTTAGGATTTACTAAAATAGTTGTGTTTTTAGAAAGCCCTACCTCTTGTCTGCAATTTAAGAATGTGTCAGATAAAATAAGATATTTCAGCTTGTCAGTCTTTCCAAAGATGTAATAGTAGTTAGTAGCTTTTCTCATATTAAATTTTGAAAGGTCTAAATATTCTAAACTACTATCTTCATAAAACATGTAAGAAAAATCTTCCCCTAAAGCGGTATTGAATGATGAAACGTCAATAGCCTTTAATGCTTTGTTATTTGCAAAAGCAAAAGAGAAATCTTTACAAGCTTTAGTTACTATATAAGAAGTGTCTATTATCTGTGCATTTCTGCAATAATTAAACATTCCTTTTATGGATTTACATTCTGTGAAATCCATAAAAAACTTAGGAAATACTTTAACTTTAAGCATTCCTTTAAATATATCAGTAGCATTATTAACTACTAATCCTGAATTTAAGAATTTAATTGTGTCTCTCGGCAAGATAGTTATTTTATCATAGTTTTTAATGTAATTCTTAGCATAGTTACTTAAATCCACAGATGAACTCGATGTCTTAAGCACACTATCCATAGTAATAACTACATCAGCATCTCCTTGCGGAATTTTGTGTGGTAACTCAACTATCTTATTATTTACATTTACAATAGGTGTAATATAATTGTTAGATAGCTTCTCTACAGATTTTATAGTAACTTCCTGATTAGATTTAAACCTTAAAGTAAGCTGTTGGTCTGTCTGCGGTTTATATATCTGTTCTTCACCATCAACTAAAAGAGTAAAAGCCTTAATATTAAGACAAGAGATATTATAAAACCTAAACAATTTAACTAAGTTATAGTTAAATTTAAAGTAATAATTCCTATCAATCTTAGGTATTATTATCTGCCTATTCTTGTTAATGTCCATTCCTTCTTCATAGTTACAGAATTTATAAAGTTCTGTATCAAAAGCTTTTAAAGTAACTTTTGTACCCTTAACGAATTTTTCTTTGAACGTTCCTTTATAGAATTTTTTATTGACGGTAACTACTCCAACATTTGAAGAAATATTTACATTATAAGTAACTAATTCTTTTAAAACTACTGAAATTGTAGTGTCTTTATAAATATCAAAAGCTACTGAAAAAGTTTCATATCTCTTACTGTTTATGTAAGTACATGTAAACTCGTAGCCGTAATCAACTTCTACGGTAACTGTTAAAGGCTCACCATAAGCAAAATAAAGCTCTTCACCTTCTTTCCCATTGATAGTGACTTTCCCACTATCAAACGGTAAAACGGTTACTTTGCAATCTGGTATTTTATCAATTACAGGTGTTACTTCATAATCAGAATCTATCTGTATTATTTTAGTAATTTGTTTTTTAGAATCCATGCCCACTTACTATCCTGGATAAAATTTCTAACTTTCGATTAAGTTCCGCTATTTCCTGCTTTAGTTTCTGTATTTCTTCATCTTTCTCTTCTAAAGCAGTTACTCTCATGCATAAAGGATGTAACCAGTTCTTAACTTCTGATTTAGCTAAATAGTCTTTTAAATCAGATTTTATCGTTATCTGATTATAAGTAAAATTCTTTCTTCTATCTTGAGAAATTATACGTTCTCTTATTAAAGCTAACAACTTTTCAAGGTCAATAGATAAAGTACCGTCTTCTGAAACAGATAAACCTTCTCCTGTCTTTACTACACCCCTAACTTCCTGATTGGATGTTTTAAGTAGTTTATCTTTTAGCTTTAAATCATCATCTAAAGTAGCTACTTCTGATTGATTAACAGTAATTTTATGATTATTATTCTGAACTATATAATCATTATCTATCTCTAACTGTTCATCTTTCCTTAAGTAAGTATCTTCTATATCATTACCAGCTTTGTCTGCTACCGCTCTATCAGCTAAATCTGCTTTAGGTACAGATAAACTATTAAGTAAAGTAACTAATTCATCTTTAGCTACAAACTTTTCATCTGCTGAATCTTTAGAAAGGTAATGTAAATGAATAACATTACCCTCTATATCTTTTTCTGCTTTATCAGCTACTTTATTTATCGGAGTAAATATCTTGACTCCTGGTGTCTTTTCAACACACTGATAAAGTATCCCTTTATCTATATCAAAATATAAAGCTCCTACGTCAGCATTATGCGGAAAATCAGCAATAGTAGGGAAGCCTCTTATAAGTATAGTTTTCTTTGGCAAAGACTTTCCTACTAACTTTGATATAGTACCGTCAACTTCTAACTGTACTACTTCATCAGAAACTTCCGGAATACCATCTTCTATCTTTACAGTACGTCCTGATTTTACTACCCCAAAAGTATTTTCTCCGGCTTTCGGGATTTCTGCAATATGCCATTGTACTTGTTTAGTTTTGTCATTAAAGACATACAATATATCGTGATAAAGTTGTAAGTCCATAGATATCACCCATGAAGCTGCTTAGCTAAGGTTTCTATATCTTCTTCTGTAGCTTTCGTTACTTCCGGCTTCGGTAAAATAGATATTATATATTCCTTTAAGTCTGCCGGTAATGTATTTCCGTGTTCCTGATATATCTCATAGAAAGATTTACCGTTGTTCCCCATCGGACCTCTAAGGTTAATAATAACTTTATTAGCTAAATGTACAGTCTTAGCATCCTGGTCGACTGAAACAATAGAGAATACATCACCTTTAGCATCTACTACAAAATCACCAGGTTCTATATCTACTGAATTTTCTATCTTAGTAAAGCTAACATCAGAATTGATATAAAGGTCTCTTTCAGAAACATAAATAGAATGACCTCTCTCCCCTTTAAAGCCCTTTTCACCTTTAATCCCTGTTATTGAATAAAGAGGACCATATACTAAAACTTTATCATTAGATATTGTTTTAACTTTAAAGAATGACCCTGCTTTGTCTATTACATAATCGTCTTCCCTTAGAGTATTTGTATCACCTTGGAAAAGATTAGCTTCTACTTCTATCATTACCTTTTCTCCTTCATGTAAAGAAGGCGGAACAGGAACAGCAAAAGCTAATAAATAAAGAGAATTACCTTTATAACCTTTAATAGAAATAAGAGATTTTTTAACTTTAATAAACAAGTCAAAAACTTCTTCTACTGTGTAAAGGTTTCCTTCTATGTCAATAATAGAGTCTCCAGGTTTTACTTCTTTCTGTAAATATTTCTTTGTAATCTGCTTTGTCTCATCATCTATTTTAGAGTAATAAGGTGTTATAGAGTATATTTGTGACAATTCTTTCTTTGTCGCAAATACTCTATGTAATCTTATATAAAAATATTTGAGCAAAGGTATTGTAACTACTTTTTCAAGATTCATATTAATACCTCTTCTAAAAGATTAATATTTTAATAAGTCCGCTATCTTGATGTCTTCTCCCCACATCTTCTGTAAGTCTTCTAAAGTTAAAGGTGTAAAGTCATCTTTCTTTAAATAATCAGACATATCAAGTGTCGGTGAACCTAAAATTTCCCACTTGTTTTCTACATAAATATACTCTGTAAATAAGTTATTTTCTTCTGTCTTATTCTTTAAAAGATAAATAACATCAGTAAGAATATCTGTAACAGGTAAAGAATCTACTACTTTAAAAGAAAGTTTAGGTACTACTGAAAGTTTAGAATCTACATATGTTTTAATTCCTTCAGAAGTTACCGGATTTTTACTTGCTTCCATCGGAACAGTATCAAAGGTAAGTCTATCCTGTTTACCCTCTAAGTCTTCTTTCTTAACAAAAAGATTCATTATTGAGTCTAAAGTAGATTTAATAATTTTAATATGTGCATCAAATAATTTCTTGTCTATTGTATAAGGTTTATCCATTATATTATTACTCCTTTAGAAATTAATCAAAATTAAGTTTATAATCAGTTGGTTTAATATCTGCATCTTCAATTACTTTATATTCAAGTTTAGTAACATTAAATTCAGTAAAATAACGAATATTAGGCATCAATGATTCAAGACCAGCCACGCATTTTCCACACTGTCCAGCACTATTTCCCAATACTGTATGAATAGAATAGTTTAGACTGGCAGACCTATCTGCAATCATAAACATACAATCATTATCATAGCTACTACTACTAAGTTGAAGATAAAGATTTGGAAAATCCTTTTGAATGTCTGAATTGTTGTCAAAGAATTGCCTCAAAACGGACATCTTACCAGTAGTTACAGCAATAATTCCAATATTATTCGGGTCACCTTTAAATACAACCGGAATTTCTAAATTAGTGAATGTGTAATTATTTGATTGATATTTAGATGTTCCTGTAATTCTCAAACGAATATTCTTTAAATCAATATCAGGAATATTTGAAAATCCATAGAAAATTTCATCATGTACAGTTAATTTATGCCATTATGATTTGGGTTGTATCTGAATTGTACCATCACCGTTATCTGTTATAGTGTACTTGTTAGACGAAGCTAAATTTATATTGTAAGAATTATACTGTCCTGTAAGTCCAACAGTTTCTATACCATCTTTAAGTTGCTTTAAATCCAAATTACTTATATTATCTATCAGTAATGTACATGAAGTCGTTATTCCAGCCTTTTCTAATTCAGCAACAAAATTACTGTTTACAAGTATACTTTTATCTTCCTCTTTAATTAAAATATACTTAAGTTTAGAACAACCTAAAACAAAACTAATAAATTTTGTAGTGTTACTTAGTTTAATTCCTCTTAAATCAAGAACTTCTAAATTAAAACAATTTTCACATAAAGAAGCTATATTAATATTGTCAACTGTTCGCTTAAAAGAACTTTCAGATAGAAGAAGCTGTTTTAAGTTTTCACTACCTTCAAAAGCATGAAATAAAGTATTTACTCTACTTAAATTCATTCCAGATAAATCTACTTTTTCTAAGTTCCTACAATGTAACGCAAAAGAATCCATACTATTAATATCACTTGTTTGAACTTGTATTTTCGGAACTTCTTTGAGTTCTTGACAATCAGCAAAAGTATGGTGCATTTCCTGAGCCTTAGCTTTTATACTTGTATTTTGCATGATAGCTTTTGTGTCAGCCGTTAATTCAGTCATTGTCTTATAAGAATCATGATACCAAGTATTCATATATGAACTAAAATCAATTTCAGTAGCTAAAGTCGCCGCTGATGTTTGAGTAATTTTAATGTCCGATAAAACATACTCATGATATTCTGTAACATTTTCATCCGGTTCAGAGGATTCTATTTTCATAGTACCAATATTATAACCTTCTTTAGGTTTAAGTTTTACGTCTATGCTAAAAAATCCATTTCCTAAATACTTATTAGGAATGTCTACTCCACTTACTTCTCCATTAGTACCAGAAGCAACATATATATTATAAACAGGGTACTGATTAGTGAAACTATCTTTATCTATCGTTAAATTATAACCTTTATCAAGTAAATCGTCTATTGAAACTCCTGTCTGAATTGATTTTATTTTAGCCGGCATTTCCTTCGGCTTTAATTTTTCTGTAGTTTCTGTTTTTTCTCGAATAGCATCACCAATATCAGATAAAGTCTTTTCTTTTATTAAAGCTAATTCACTCATTGATTTTAGTCTCCTTTTATATTAATAACCATGCTCTTCTGCATTTTTAATGGTAGCTAAAATGTTTGCTACATTTGTATCTACATATGATTTAATTCCATCTGATGTTACAGGATTCTGACTATCTTCTGTAGGAGTAGAATCAAAAGTAAGTAAGTCCTGTGTTATCTCCAGCCATTTTGTACCGTTATAGATGTAAGCCTTCTCTCCTACTAAATAAATTCTATTTTCAGAAATATTATCCGTCGGAAGTGCCGTTACTTTTCTAATTACTCTTATGCTCTTAAGCTCTTCTTTTGTAACTAACTCTACTAAATCTAATTTAGAAGCATATTTATTAGACAGATAAGTTTTCAGTCCTTCCCAAAACTTAGTAAGTCCTGGTAAATCTAATACTTTCATTAAGCTATTCTCCTTTTATTATAAAAACAGATGGTCTATCTCTGCATCAGTTATTCTTGTTACGTCTAACTGCTGTGTAATGCCATCTAAATCTTGTTTGGGCGCAAAAGTTGTATCTGCATATGTTTTAGAAATATATGTGTTGTCAGCTTCTGCTTTTGTTAAATGCCCTTTGACTGTTTCTTTATAAGCTTCAAAATCTACTTTTGTTAAGAATTTAGCATCAGCTTCTGCTTGTGAATAAGTTTCTGTCTTTAAATAAAATAAAGTCTTATTGAAATTATCCTGGTCATCTTTAAAAGCATTTAGTTTATCTTGCGTTATATATGTACCTAAAGAAGCTTTTGTTACATATAAATTTAAAATATCCTGCGTAACATAATTTCCTAATGCAGACAACGGAGCGTAATAAGTATCGATAACATTACCTTTAGAATCCTGTGTCGCTTTGGTAGCAAATTCAACTTCGGCACCAGTCACTTTCCCATTCTGAATCATCGTACTTCCTACTTTTACGTAAGTCTGTGCTTCTAATTCAGTAAAGCTATCCGCTGAAAGAGTTCCGTCCGGTGTAATAACAAGATTCTTTCCTACTTTTACTACACCTAAAGTAGTTGCTGTAGCCGGCTGAACAGACCCGCCTTTAGTCATGTAGATAGTGTCAGCTACTGCTTTAGTTAAATAAGTTTCGTGAATTACATTACCTAACTCATCTTTTTCAGCATGTTCAGCTTTGTTTGCTTCCCCTGTATAGTAAAAAGCATCCAAAGAACCTGCTATTTGACTATTCTGTTTCCATAATATTTTATAAGTAGGCACTACAAAACTAATATTATTTAAATGTAAAACTTCTTTCTTTAATGCATTTAAATAATCAGTAACATAAGATAAATCATTTGAAATTGTTCCGTCTGTAGTAACAGCTATTCCGTTCCCTATCTTAACTGAACCTAAATGGTCTTGAGCTGCAATAGAAACTTGATTATTAGTTGTGTCGCTGCAAATAATAGAAATCTGTCGGTCAATTATAATGAGTAAGAAAGCATAAGATGTATGAGCTTTTAATATAAAATTTACTTTGTCCGTTATAATCTTGTACGTAGAATGACAAGTAATTTTTATATTTCTATCAATATTAAATTCACTTCCGTCTACATTTAATTTAACTACTCGTGAAGTTCCTATAGGATTAGATTCCTGAGGAATATTGACTATTAGCTGTGAATATTTTGAAGTTAGATTGTAAGCGTCATATTCTGAATTAACTTGAACAGTAGCAGAATCCGTTGTTAAAGCTTTAGGAACTATTATATTGCTTGTCGGAATGTAAGTATTATTTTGTGACGTAATATTTAAAACTTTAGGTTTTATTAACTCATCTTTTGTAGCATATCCCGACAAGTCATACTGCGGTATATTGACAGTAACTTCTGCACTACCATCGTAAGAAGCTTCTACTCCGCCCGTAAATATTAAAGAATAAGGATTCGGAAACTGTGCTTCAATGCTAACATTTAGTGTATTATTAGGTTTTGGCATATTGTTTTATTCACCCTCTTTATTATAAAAATAAGTTAAATAAGTCTTTCAAATAAAAATATAAGGCAATAGCTATGCCACCAAAAATCATATAATCCCACGTATTAAATTTCATTTTATACTCCATGTTTTCAACACCTATCTAATATATTTTCTAAGACACAAAAAGAATGTACAAAATTTCTGCACATAGTTATTTCATAAATAGAATGTTTATAAAAGAAAATTCCCTTATATTATCGGGAATTGAAAGTTAATTCTTCTAAAAGATTTTTATTCTTAGTAATTTCATCTAAAATAGAACCAAAATAAGTTTGTCGTATCTTACAATATAAGTCTTCTCTTCTCTCTTTTGTAACTAACGGACACCCTCCTCTACAGAAAGGAAGTGCTTTACACTCTTTACAAAAGTCTTTAAAGTCAGATGTAGGGTCAATTTCTTTGTTTAGATTTAAATTATTCTCTAAATCATAAATAGTACCGTTAGAATTAGAAATATTATGACAAGAATATAGATTACCTGATAAATCTAAATTTATGACAGTATGTCCATTGCCACATGTACATTTTTCAAAAGTAAATGGATTTTTCAATGAAAACAATAATCTATTTAAAAGAGATAATCCATATAAATAATAAATTGTCTCTTTCTTCTCTGTGTAGTCCTTTATGAACTGCATAATAATATATCTTGACTGCTCTTCTAATTTTTTAAAATCAAATTGATATAGGACTCTGTCCGACAATCCAGTATCTATAAGCAAATCAAGATTAACTCCTATATGCTTATTGTGTAACTGATAATACCAATTATCTATTGTTTGAAAAGAATCTAAAATATCTTTCGGATACGAATAAGAAGTAACTACTCCTGAAAGACTTAATGAATCTAATCTTATAATAGATTTTATTTTATTTATATCTTTAAAAATATTGTATCTTCTTGTCTGTTCCGTATTATTTCCATCCCATGAAACAGCTACTCCTACTTTATTTAAGTTAAAAAATGTAATTACTTCTCTATTTAATAGAAGCCCATTAGTGATAATATGATAAGAAACGTTATACTGTTTTGTATTATTAACTATCTCTTTTATAGCTGGATAGTAAAGTAAAGGCTCTCCCCCAAAAAAGACAATAGGAAGCTTTTTATACTTTGAAATTATTCTGATAAAACTGTAAATATCTTCATTTATCTTTGATTTTATATGTCTATGTACCAGCTGATGTTGTACACAGTATTTACAGTTAAGATTACAGCTATTACCTAAAATAATAAATATCTTATTTATCATTGATATACTTCTTTACCGGAATAATTCTACCCTTATAAGATGAATAAGGCTCCCCTATATAAATATCATTTCCCTCTAAATATTTAAATTTAAATTTGTTTCTCCCATACTGTAGAGGCTCTGATAATCCGGCATAGTTTATATGAACAGGTCTATTCCAAAAACTACTACCCTGTTTAAAGTTAAAGCTGATATTTATATAATCTCCATCTTTAAAAATAGTTAAATCCTCTAAATAATAACTAAATTGTAAGTCTAATTGGTTTATCTCTTCTAAATTTAAATATGATAATTCACTATAATTATCTGTATCACTTTCTAAAGTTGTCTGATTATATGGTAAAAAGACTTTAATAAAATAATCACTATTACATTTATCTATCTGCATTACTCCATATGTATGAAATATCTTATTAAATTCTCGTGCTGTACAATTAAATATTTGACAAAGTTCTCTAAAATTATAAAGCGGTAAAAGAACTTTATCTTCAAATTTGTAAGATATTAAAGTAGACGAACCTTCCCTAATGTTGTCTAAATCTAATTCAAGAACAGAATCTTCTACAAATAAAGTAAGTAAATTTCCATCTCTATTTAACTTAATATTTTTAGTGAGTTTTACTCCTGAATTTAAGAATGGAAAAATCTTCATAATTTCTATTTATCCCCTCTATAGCTGCTTTGTGTATTTCATAGTAAGATTTAAACCATGTATAAAGTGTTTTGTAATAAAAACATTCTCTACTGTGTGCTTTGCTTTTAATACAAGCTCCCCCACACATAGAATGTACGGGACATGACAGACACTTAGTGAGTTTAGTATTATATATCTGCTCTAAATCTTCCGGCTTTTCATCTCGTATATATAAACAAGTTAAGTAATTTCCTTCTATATCAACCTTGTCTCTTTTACTATTTGCACAATAAGTTTCATATTGTGCATAATCAGCTTTTAAAGCTGTATATAACTGTGAAAATAGCCCTAAGTATTTCTGGTTTATAATATTATACTGCTCATAATCATCTACTAAAGACTTTATTCTACTAATTATCTGTGTAGTAAGCTCCTTATAATCTTCTAAAGTTAATGAGTATTTTGAATTATAGGAAGAAGTCTCATGCATAATATGCGGATAGAAACTAAGACCTCTTTTTATTATCTTCTCTTTTTCTGCAAATTGTTTATATAAAACAGAAAAATCTGTATTGCTGTGAAAGATTGTAGTAGATACTCCTACATTAGGATAATTTATTTCATAAGTAAACGGGTCGTACCCTCTTAAAGAACAATCCCCATCATAACTAAAAATAATCTGAAAATTATTATTTAAGAAAAATTGTTTATATAATTTAAAGTTTATGCCATTAGTAGTGATTGAGTATTTTATTGTCTTAGGAAGCTGCCTTACTATGTATTTTATTTGCGACATATACATAGTAGGCTCTCCACCCATAAACCGAATGTGAGTGTAATTTCTTAAAACAGCTAAGAAAGAGTTAGATATTTTTTCTAACTCTTTCCCAATTTCTCTATGACAATAACTACAGTTAAGATTACATTTACTACCTAAATAAATAGATATAGTTTTACCCATTACTCACCTAAGATAAGATTGTATTCATTCCACACTTCATACCATTTACGTCCTAATTTAAGCTTAAAAGCTCCTTTATAACCAAAAGGATATAAACGTACAGAAGCCTTCCCTTTAACCAATTTAATTCTTCTTGCATTAAGAAGTCCTACAGTTGATTCTAATAGTACATCTTCATTATCTATGTCTCGGTCTAAAGGTGAAGCAAAGTTTCCTTTATATTTCTGAATTTCTATGTCTATATATTCTTTATCTTTTACAGAAATAGGTTTAGAAAAATCTCCGGCTTTTATAAATCCCTCTTTATTTGCTTGGTATTCTTTTCCATCTATTTTAACAGAATATGAATCCCACAAGTCTACTCTGGGGTGGTTTTGTGTAGATAACTTACTTGAATCAAAAGTTCCTAATTCATAAGGTATGTCTGCATCAATAGTAAAATTCTCTTTTTTACCCTCAAATACTCTTATAATAATATCTCGTTCAGCTGGAGTTATTATGCCTGTATCTATTTGCAGTATATCAGCTTCTGAATAAAGCTGAATCATATCTGTATAATCCATCTTAATTGAAGTTCCTAATCTATTCATGTTAAGAAACTTATAATCAGAATGAGATATTGTCCGGAAATTTTTTACTTTAGAGTTAGGACATCTTGCAAAAATATAAGAATTATATGATTGCAAAGATTCTATTGTATCAAAGCCCTTTAAATCACCATAACTACAACTTGCTTGGATAGAAAGAAATGTTCCTGCTAATTGTATTGTAGCTTTTGTAGTAGAATTACTTATTTCATTAAATAATATTTTCAGCATTTCTTTACCTCAACAGGATATCCGTTTATTATTATATAATTAAAACCATTAACTGTTATATCATAAGCTTGTGTAGCTTTTACTTCTTTAAATAAATCTTCATGTTCTGTATTATTAAACTCTTTTATATAAATAGTTTTGTTTTTTTCTACTACTTGTTCTCCATAAAGTGAGTAGATTTTTGATTTATCCGAAATAATAAGATTAGAATTAAATGTAGATTGTAAAGCTTTTTTAATATTAACTTTCTTAATTGATTTTACTTCACAAGGAGAACGTTGTAGAGAAATAACAATATCCCCTTCTTTTAAATCTTCTATATTAATTAACCCTGTTATAGCCTGTATCTTTCCACTTACTATCATATCACGGACCTCCTGTATCATCACCACAATCACATTGACAATTACAATCTGTCTCTCGCTTCTCAAAGGTATGTGAGTGAGATTTTTCCATTAAATAATTAATAATGTCTATTAATTTGTGTGAAGCTGCTCCCACGCCTGTGTGTGTATGCAAGTTTTCAATAACATGTTTCCCCCCATTTGAATAAGCAGACTGAAGATTCAATGACGGTTGTGTACTTCCTGATACAGCTAATATAGTTGCAGGCGACAACATAATAGAAAAAGGTGTGTCGTTTACTTTAATACTTCCATTCCCACCACGGCAATAAATAGCTCCATCCGGTTGGTTTATCCATATCTGTAAAGACTCATTTTCTTTGTTTTCCGGAATATTTATTAATTGACCCCACTGATTCGGCTGATGTTGAAACACCTCACTATTATATGACGAAATGAAAATTCCCTTTTCATTCCAGCTTTTATTTTCTCCTGGGTTTGCTGGAACATAATTTCCACCATACCTATGAAGATTTTCCCATATGTGGTCAACGTCTGAAATTCTTGTCCAGTTCGTAAATACTTCTCCGTCATTTACTCTATAATGTAAAGACGGATTAATTCCGTAAGACTGTCCTACTGATAATATCTGTAACGTCTGCTCTACACTGTAAATACAGATACCGTTCCAGTCTGATCCTCTTGCAAATTCAGCCGGCTCTGAATTGTTATTAGGTGAATTGCCGTAAAAGAAACAGCTTTCATTTAGACTATTTAACTGTCCTGTATTTTGTAATCCCTTTTTATTAGAGATTGAATTAGTTATTATATCTTTTAAAGAGTCAGCTAATTTCTCTAAAGTAACTGCTTTATCAACTATCTTTGATGTTTGGACTGAATTTTCAGAAAGCTTAGCTGCTGTAATTATAAAGTTCTTTAAATGTCTTTCTTCAATAGAAGCATTTGATATCTTAGAACTGGTAATAGAACTGTCAGCTAATTTTGGGTTTGTTACAGCTTCATCTTGTAGTTTCGGTGTAGATACTGAATTGTCTTTTATCTTAGTCTGTTCAGACAGTTTTTTGACTAAGTATTCTAACCCTTCCTCATTTAGTTTTTTTGACATATCTTATATCACCCATAATACTTATTAATCAACATAGCTATAAATGTTTTTGAAATAGCATCGTCTTCCGGTATAGTAGCTGTACTTGAAATAAAAGCATTTGAATTTTCAAACATAGTTATTGAAGTAGCTACTATTTGCCCTTCAGGTGTTAATAGTGTAGACTTGAAACATTTATACATGATAGGTTTCTGTTCTTTTTCAGAACCTCTATACTGCATATTGAATATTAAATCTTTTTCTGATTTATTATTCACCGCTATTCCTACCCACGTATCGTTTTTATAAATAAAAGTACACAATTTTAACTCTGTTTTTTCTGCGTCTTGGTAAATATCTACCTTATAATATGCTTTCTGTTTTCCAACCTTCTTCTGTAAAGTAAAGTTACAGTATGAAAACTGATTAACACATATTCTTTCAGCTACTGTAAGTCTTCCATCACAAAATGAATATGTTGCTCTTCCTTTTATTTTCTTGTCTACTAATGGTATAAGAGGAATGACAAAAGATGAAGACCTTAACTGCTGCGGTGTAGAAGGTGTTCCATCATAAGCATTAGAAGCTTCTATTGCTGAATTTGAATTTGTTGTTCCTGTATTGTTATCTATGTCTGTTATCTTTAAAGCTTTCTTTAAAGTCTTTGGTGTAACAAACTTATCATCTACCTCTAAGGCTTCTACTTCTTCTTCGGTAGCTTTATTCTTTGAGAATCTAACAAAATCCGTTCCTATTAATGAAAAGTTGTATTTCCACTTATACACTAAATCAAACATAGTGTCCGGATTTGTTAATGATTCTGATATTATCTTAAACCCATTTATTTCATCAGGCATAATTTCACCTCTTATACATTCCCTTTAAAACATCAAGAGGAAGATTGACTAAATCTTCCTCCTCAATGCCTAAAAGAGTACATAGAGTAGAGAATTTCTTCATTAAAGCTTTTAACGCTAATTCATTGTTTAAAGCGTTTTCTTCATCAGCAGTATGTTCTATAATAACAGCCCCTGATGTTCTTTGGTATCTCTGCCTCATTTTGTCCTCTTAAATTGTCTTTGCTATTACTATAAGTTTCTTGCACCTCGGAGGTGTGAGAACTCCTATTGCTGAATTGGTTTGAAGCTCTATCTTTATTCTTAATTTCTTGCTTGGCGTTAAATGGTCTTTGTGCCAATAATATTCTGTAAATTCAGAATCTACAGTCTTTGTAGTAGCTTCAGCATCTTTTAGTAATACCCAATTAACCCCATCGTCTACTGAATAATATACCTTGATAGTTGCCCCTGTATTTTTACACTCATTCAGATAAAGCTTAATGTCATTAAAGGTATTATCAAATTCAACTTGTCTTGAAATATACTTTCCTTTTAATTTTGAAGAATAAGAAGTAAGAGACATACACTGTGACGAAATCATCGGCGCCCTTGTAGTCTTAGCTTTATAAGTACATCTTAAATCAATCTTATTAGCTATGTTTTCAAGCTTTGCTAAATTATATATTTCAAGCGGTTGCCATGCTCCCGAAGAATTAATTCTATATTCCCAATTTAATGAAGTTTCCGCTGGAACAGAAGCATCTACTGATAATACTATATAATCTACCTGATTTAAGGTTACTCTCTTAAACTCAATAGACCCTGTTTCATTAAATTTAGCTGTCCTTAAAGTAAACTTCAAGTCCATGTCCTGATGTGCAGTCCATGTCATAGCATTAGATGAACTGAACAAAACACCAGCCGTATACGGATTAGAATTAACTACTTTTCCAGTCTTTACTTCTCTTTCCCCTAACTGGGATACCCACATTGCCGGCTTCGCTGAATCAGACATTATTACAATACAATACTGCGTATCAGCTAAACACTTGATAGCATTACCAAAAGTTACTTTTGTAGGTACAGAAGCATCCGATGAAGTCTTAATCATGTTATGAGGTACTATTACTTCTGAATAACATTCTGCCCCAGGATATCCGTTAATTACATTTCTAATCTGTACTACAATAGGTAAGTTATTGTCTGTGTTTGAAGCAAAGAATAAATCTACAGAAGTTAAATATTTTTCCTGTGTAAACATGAAAGTTTCTGCTAAGGGGTCTACAGCATGTACTACTGTCTTATGCTCAAAGATAGTCTCAATAGTTGTATGCTTTCTGCCATTAGCTGTGTAAGTAGTTGACCCTGATTTAGCTTTGTTTACAGCATCCCCTAAATATTCAATTTTAACTTCTTTAGTACCACAAGGAACATTCTTAGGTATTGTAAATACAGCTTCGACATTACCTTCAGCATCAGCCGTTACAGAAGTATAAGACTGTGTTCCGATTGTGTAGGGGTCTCCTACTTTAGTAGTTCCTTTCGGTATTAAGCTAACCGGAATGCTGTCAAAATAACATCTAATATTCTTAGCGAAAGCTGGAAATCCCGCGGATTTAATAGTAACAGGTCTTGAACGTATATAAGTAATCAAAGAATCTTTAACTTGTGTAGTTTTCTTCTGTGTTACTTCTGTCGCATAAATACCTGATTCAGCTTGACCTCTATACTCGTTAGTAAATTCAGCAGTTACATTAGCCATATTTTCAAAGTATTTAGAAGCTGCTTTGTTCCACCATACCCTGGCATTTCCTGAACCTATATCTCTATGTAAATCCGCATTTATCATAGTAGTACCGGTATTTTCAGTAGTAGTTATTTTCTCATTTTCTACCCAATTGTCTACTGAAGGAGATAAAGTAATAGGAACTAACGGGTCAAATACCTGGTATGGATTGACTAACATAGTTTGTGTAGCTGTAGGTTGAGTTAAAGCTACTTCTTCAATATAAGGTGTCGTAATGATAACACCCATCTCTGATTTTGAAGTGTCACCAGCCTCATTTACAGTTAAATCAACATTGTTAGTTGTAAAAGGTAACTGCAATTCTTGAGAATCTATATCTATTAAGCAGTCATATTTATCTGAACCTTTATCGTAGTTTACGTCTGCTTTAGTAAATGAAATAAATCCGTCAGTAAATACACCTCTTAACTGTGTTGCCGGTTCTCCTTCTATAGCTTTCTTGTCTAAATCCGTTATAGAATCGTTATATTCTAAATCATCTACTCTCCGTATAGTATTCTGGATATCTTCCATGGTACTATCTTCAATAGACATATTTATAATAGTAGCAACATCTCCATTTCCTTTAAGGAAAATAGAACCTAAAGAAAGAGTATTGTCATCATTCACTACCGGTGGAACTACTTTATCTTCTAAGTCCGGTATCCCCACAGTATCTATTATATTTCCGTTTTTATCTATAGAGATTAAATCTTTTCTTGCTAAATAAAAATTGTATGAGAAAGAAACAGCTGTGCCTTGTGCCGGAATAATAGTTGGGTCTATTATTTCAACAACCTGTCTGCCTTTATACGTATAAATCTTGTAGTATGCTGGGTCAGAAGCAACGTTAAAGTTGTAATTATACGTTACTTTGTAACCTGAACCTGGGTTCGGTTGCCTTTCCGGTGAACCATTATTTTCCGAACGCCATACTATATTATTACCCGAAACATAATAATCTTTAAATTGATTATATACTACTCCGTTTTGTTCGACTTTAGTTACAGAACCAGCTACTACCGGAGTATGTGGTAGAACATCTTCACCGTCTTTTACAGCACCACGTGTTACAGTATCAGTTACTGTACGCTGAACTAAAAATTCGTTAATAGAACGAATAGGCGTATGCCTCATGATAAACTGGTAATTACCGTTAGACCCTTTACGTACAGACATAATATCACCCTGTATTAATCGGGTCTCTTTTGATTTAGGCACAGAAAAAGTGAAGTCTGCCGGCTTCTCTACTTCATAACCTAAAACATAGGCTTTGCCTTTTGTACATGTAAAATATAACTTATTAGGGTCAGGATTAGGATAATCGAATCTCTGTGAAATTAATAAGCCTCTCTTGCGATAATTACCTGATTCATCGTATGTTCTTCTGGCTAATATTTCTGTTATTCTGGCGTACTCATTATTTTCCTGGTTTTCAGCAGACTTGCTTGTTTGAAGTTTGCCGTCTTTTATTGTATAGATAACCGGAGCATTTTCTCTATTTATACCAATAGCTACAGTTTCCTTAATAGCATGCATGCCTGGCTGTCCATAGTTTTCATTGCCTTCAGCTGGGTCATATAAAGCTGTATCTTCTGATTCGGTAATTAATTCAGAATGAACATAAGGACAAAGTCTTTCTTCCCCTACTCCTGCTATCTCTATCATAGTAGAGTCAAACTCTCTAATATCTCCGTCTAAGTAAATATCACCCTTAGCTATTCTGGCATAGTTACGGTGAGTATTAGCATCTTCTACAATAGAAAGCTCCATACCGTTTATTATATTTCCGTTTTTATAAAAAGTATCCCCTAAGCGTTTAATCTTGTCAACAACCATATACTGGTTATCATTCCAATCAGACGCTTGAGCCACTCTTCCAGGAATAGCAAGAATTTTATTATACTTTTTATTTTTGTCATAACGGACAAAGTATTGACCTAAATTTACACCGTTATCGTCTTTCATGCTATCTCCTTTTAAAATTCTAATATAACAGCTATCTGAATTTTTAAATCAGCATCTCTACTTGTTATTGACCTGTTATTTAAAATTTCAGTATATCCTAAATCTTGAACGTCACTTGGCAATAAAGCATCTTTAGTAATGCCTGTTTTTGGTTTCAAGCCTACCTGCACAGAAACTTGAGCAAAAGGTTTTAGCGGAAGCTCTCCCGCTAAAACATTAGACATTATATAAACCCAGCGGCAAGATTCATTATGAGCATCACTTCTTCCAATTATCTTGAACTTTCTATTCTGAAATTCGATAATAGAAGCTCCTGTTGCATCGTCTTTAACCGGAACTACCAGCTGTTTTGTCTGGACTCTTTTATATCCCCACGGTTCTTCTAAAACATCAAAGTATTTAGGTATAGGAACTTTAGAAGCTTCCCAGTCTTTGGAATGTCCAAATCCCCAGTACAGATTATTCTTGTCGAAAAATTCTATTGCTCTATTAACATGATAAGCTTTTACAGTAGATACAATAGATTTTACAAGTAACGGAGATACTGATTCGCCGTTTGGTAAAATGTTATCTGGCATTGTTATACCTCTTTATCATTAATTTTCACTGAACATACCCCCATTACTTGAGTTTTATAAGATAATTCTACTGTATATTTTCCTTTCGGATTTCCAGCAGTAGGCTTTCCGCCTGTTATCTTATCATAAAATCCTGTTATAGGAACATGCTGCAAATTATTAATATGTGTAGATTGATTATTTGACAGTATTTCTTTTCTAAGCGGTCCATACATCTGATTATCCTTTGAGACTAAATACAATTCTGTAAATACTCTTGAATTGCTTCCCCACATAAACTTATTAGAGAAAGTCTTAGGCATGTCAGGTACAGATTTTGTAGTAATGTCTGCTCCGGACCATTTAGAATTGTTTCTTGACCTATAAGCGTCTACAAATATATTGAAATACTCCCTAAAGTCTACAAATACATTTACATCTTTATTGACTTTAAGAACATCGTTACTAAAAGATATAAGAGTCCGGTATAAACATTTTACTCCAGCCGGTTTTACTTCTTTCTCGATTCTCTCTTTTATCTTGTCACTTATATGTGTAACCCTGATTTCTAATATTCCGTCTTGATTATAATTAGAATCAGGGAATACATCAGTTCCCGACCATCTCGATTTATCCCATGTAAAGAGATGTTCTCTTGGGAAAACAAGTACAGCTGTTCCCTCATCTTTATAATATCCTGGCAAGTATAAATCTCCACCGATATACCCCTCGTTATCTCCGTGGACTGCCATGTCTATTATAGATTGTTCAGTGCCTCTTGCCCTATATTTATTAAAGATTCGCTGTATTATTTCTCTTTGAATTTTAGGGTCTACTTCATCTATAAAGTTATATCCTACTAACTGCGACAAGTCTTTAAGAAATTTTTCAGGCGTTCTATCTATGTCTGTAAGACGATTGAATAACTCAATATAATCAGTTACTAATCCCATCTTATCAGCTAATAGATTTATGTATATAACAAAATCTTTATTGTTAGCTAAAAATTCAGGAAAGTAATGTTGCATCACTTTCCGTCTGTCTAATACAGCTACATCTGAAAGATTGTTATTAGAATCTTTTTGTATCATGTAAATACCTTATTCTATCAAGTTAATAGAAACTTTATTTAATTTAGGATAAACTATCTGCGGAATTATATAATCCTCTGTCGGGGATTGTAAAACTACTTTTATAATTGACGGAGAAACTGATTTAATCTGGTACCAAATCTCATCAACATATATAGTCTGTCCGAATTTAGAATTTTTATAAGAAAAATATTCTTTAATATGATTAATAACTGCTACACGTATTCTATTTCTTTCTTCATCATTAGTAGAAGCTACATCTATATTAGCTATAATATTATAATCATAAAAATCAGCTTGTTTAGGAACAAACTCATTAATGCAAACAGAATTTTTATAAATCTGATGTTTCATTGTAGCTAAATATTCAGGTGAAAAAGGCGTACCATCTTTTGAAACAATATAAGATATAACTTGATACGGTTTCTTAACTGATGTGTTGTTTACAGACCAATCTTCCGTAACTGATTTATATACCCCTGGATACCCTTGTACAGCCTCTGCATAGTCAGTTAAGGTTACAAGTCTTCCCATATGCCTTGCATTAGCTTTAGCATCTACTATCATTTTGTAAGAATCCGGTGTATTCTGTCCACCAGTTACAGACGTATGATTTCTAACAATTAATTTACTTGTAACATCAATTCCGTCTGCATCTAATATGATAGATTGTATAGAATTAATTTCAAGCGGATTAGCGTTTCCTTCTTCTCCTACTGTTTCTAAATAAGAAATCGTAACAGTAGAAGATTCATCATCCGGAAACTGTTCTTCATAATCCCAGGTAAATAAAATATAAGCTGAACCGTCACTATCTCGATGTACTGAAAAATATCTTCCGCCTTTATATTTTAAATAAGCATCATCGACTTCTTCCCAATATCCATCACTGTCTTTTACTGTTACAGAATAGTCAGCTACATGTTCATTATTTAAATAGTATTTCCAATCGGATTTCATGTAAGCGACTGTTTCTCTCTCTTTAATGACTTTCCCCTGCATAATAGGAATCGTTAAAGAAACATCCCCAGCTACTAATATATTATCATTTTTTGAAACGTAAATTAAATTAGTCTTTAAAGATTTAAATTGTGTATACTTTGGAATTATAATGTCTTTAGTATGTGGTGTTTTTAATATAACTAAAAGTTCCCCTGTTGTAGAAACTTCAAAGGGAATCTTATAATTCATAGTCCTTAAGATAGACCTAATATTTTTATCTTCTGTAGCTCTATCTAAAAAACATTCATTGGCTTGCTGGTCTAAATAGTACATAGACAAATCAACACAGCCTGTAATGACATCTATTAAAGTCATTCCTATATCAGAATCATTAAAATCTGTCCATCTCGGATTATGTGCTTTGATAAACTCTATACATGAATTTCTTAAAGCGTTTATATCTCTATTTGTATAAGACAAATTTTTAACTATCGGATTAGATTCTAAAACATAATTATATGTCTTCTTTAAAGCCCCTGTAGCAGAAATAACTAAATGATCTTTAAGAACACCCGATACATGATTTAAAGTACCAGACTCATACCCTTTATCAGCTTCAATAGTTACTTCATATCCTGTATTGATTGGAAGCTGTACTGTAGATGTATAGAGTTTAGAGTTTGCTCTTAATGTAATCAGCTGGTGAGACGTCTGTTTAATTTCTACTGTATATCTTTTAAGTTTAGGTGCTGTAGCTCTTATAGTTATGTCACTGTCAAGCTCGCCCTCTGTTATATTAAGAACCCCAGCATCATAAAAAGTATCAGCGGTAAGCTCTACTTTAAATTTTGTCTTAGCAGGTAAAGATACATTAGATGTATAAACTTTTCCGCCTGCTATTACTTGTATTCTCTGATTCTGTGTTTGAATAATAGTAATTAAGTAATTCATCTACTAATCTTTAACTCCTAATGAATAATCGTCACCTAACTCATGTATCTTTCTATGTACCGGATAAACAAAAGTATACTTATGTTCTGTTCCTTTTATAGAAAAAGATACCTCAATATTTAAAATGTTTGACCCATTTTCTTGAATAACTTTTACATCAAAGTCTATTCTTTTCTCCCAAATCTTTATATCTTCGGTTACATAATATTTCACTGTATCTCTAAGAACAAAATCATTAGGCTCTGCCAAACATTCATAAAGCCTCGTTCCAAAGTTTGGATTAAATAGTCTTGCTCCCCGCGGAGTTGATAAAATACAATAAAGAGACTGCGTTATCCGGTCTACTCCTGTATTTACTATAGACGACCCTCTAAAATACATCGGAGTCAACTGTAATCCAAACCCAATAAGAGAATCATTTAGTGTAGTGCTTATCGTCTTTTTTGTTTTCTTTTTATATCCTATTATGATAATCACCGCCCTACTTATATTCTAATATATTATTCTTTCTTCTTAGGTAATTCCCATTTCTGTATAGAGTTAGACGGAGCAGAAGCTGTTCCGCCCGACCCATCATGAGTAGCAAAATGTTCTTTAGGTAAGTTTGAATCCGATGAAATATTACCTTTGAAGTTAATTGATTTTGCATTGAATTTTAAAGATGAAGCATTTAAAGCTATTGTCGGTGCTTTCATCTCTATAGAACTTCCTAAAACTGTAATTACTCCACCTTTTATTTTTAAAATAGCTTTCTGCGTCTGAATAGCTATGTCGTCATCAGTAATAATAAGTTCTAACGGCTCTTTAGTCTGTGTAAATAGTCTGGTGAATTTCTTCTCCGTATCTATTTCAAGACCTCTTTTTGTCTCTCCGGATACTATATTAATATGAGATTTCTTTCCATCACTTAATATCTGGATTTCATCTTTAAAAGGATTCTTGATACTTACTCTTGCCGGAGCTTTTAAATTATACGCTTTATCGTCTCCTAATTTAAAAGTTTCTGATTTTATAAGCTCCTGCCGGATAGGTGAAGTTAATTCTATCTGTTGCCCATTAGCGTCTTCTATCAGTAAAGATTCTTGTCCGTCAGTCTCGTCCATCAAGACCTTGCTACCTTTAGGCGATTTATAGACTACTCGTTTTGAAATGTTATCTTGAGAATCTTTCGGTGTATCTGTTGTACGTGGGTCAATAATTCTCCCCCACTCATTCTGCATGTCTTTACGAATAGATTCTAATATGCTTTTTCGTAAATCTTTTGATTTATAAAAGCCTACAAATCTATTTACTGTATTATAAATAGAAACAGTTATATTATATATTGATGTAATTTCTGTGGTGGCTGATATCAGTTTGTCTCTTACTTTATCAACATTAGCAATCAGGTTATTTTCTAAACGTCTTACTACATCAATTTTTCCTCTAACTATTTCAACTTTCCTGGACATTTCAGAAAGTTTTCTTTGTACTTCCTGCTGTACCGGATAAGATAACTTGTCTACCTGTGTAGAAATAATATTGTTTAGTTCATTGTCATATGAGTAATTAACGTAAGGTGTTCCTAAAATAGTAGTGTATGACTTCCCTACCTGTGACTGTATTGATTTTAAAGAAGCGTCTACTTCCATTAAATTCATTGAAAAGTCTTTTATCTGTTCCTGTGTTTCAGGCGGAAAATTCGCTATATTATATAAAGGTATTTTAAATGTGTTTGTAATGTTGTCTACATCTCTTCTTGCATCATTTAAACAACCTTGTACTTTATCTAAAGAATCCATCACTTTTTTATATTCAGGAAGTTGATAAAGCTTGTCAAACTTTTCCTGGATTTTCTTTATTATATTTCCACGGTCAAGAAGTTTCTGTACATTTAATAAACCCTGCGGAGATAAATGAGCATTAGTATTTATAGCCTGTCTAACAGGTAAAGTACGGTCTGTTGTATATACAGAACCTAAAACAATAGGAAGGTCATGGTCGTTATTTTCAAATCGTACATATACAGTAGAACCTATTTCAGGAACTATAAAAGTACCTGAATCTGCTCCCGCATTAGGTGAAAGAACACTTGCCCACGGCAGACAAGCAGTAGGTATCTGATCAGGATTCCCCCATATAGAAGGTATCCTAACTTTTACTCTTCCTAATTTCTTAGGGTCAGCATTATCTTCTACTAAACCTTTATATATATTTTTATCTTTGTCTACCGACATGTCTAATAACATAAGATTATTTCCTATCTTTAATTTGTTTTTGCATAATTTTCTAAGGCATTCTCATTTATATAAGAGTGATTAGGATTCTTTGCATTATCCCATTGAATACCTCTAACATCCACGTCTATATGGAAATTATTTCCTCGTGTACCGTTATTATGTAAATCTTCAATATTCATACCGTAACCCCGGCTCTGCCCATATTCAACAAACTCTCTTAGAATATCATCATTGGTTTCTAAAGTTCCATCAGACCCATTGTAAGAATTAATATCTAACTTCCATCCGTCATCATGACCACCTGGAGCATGTTGTCCATTAGTACCTGCTATTACTACTAATTTCTCCCCAGTCCTATTGTAATACCATGCTGCTAAATCTTCTAAAGCCTCTTTTGCTTCCGGCTTGCAGTCAGATACTTTACAATCTTTACCCTGTTTTACCCATGTATCACCCTGTCCTGCTGGGTCTTCTCCATCACTTTCTGTGTTAGAACCTGATTGTGATTTATCTTTTAATTCAAGAGATTTTGCATTCTTTATAAGCTCTAACCTTGTTGAGTAAGCTCCAGCTTCTACAGTGTCTTCTACTGATTGTACAAAATACATTCCGGAAGTGTGATGAATTTTTGACTGTGGTGTTAAAACTAAGAGATGTATATATTTACCCACACTAAATGAGGGGTCTCCTACTATTTCTAAAGTAGCCTGAAATGCTGCATTTTTCATCTTATCAAATACCGTCTTTGCCATTGCTTTTAAGTCTTCATTAGAATACGTACTCCCTCCTAAATAAAGTGCCGGCGTATCCATATCTGTATTCACAGAAGCTACTTCTTTTTCATATGTTATTCTCTCCCCTGAATAAGGTTTAGATATCTGCGCTCTAACAGAATCTCTTCCTATCAATCCAAAAAAGAATTTTCCATATTCAGCAGAAAAAGAGATAACACGTTCATTATCTCGACCTATATTATATGTTATTTTTGAAGTGTTTTTAGACGCTATATCCGATGAAACTTTTTGCTCTTCTCTCTCTATCTTGTCTATCCTATTCTTCGGACCGTAATAAACTTCCGCCGGTTCTTTAGACGAATCTAAAATAAATTGATAATCCCCTTCTCCATCATCAGCACCAGTTACTGAACTGCTTGTTTTATATTTTTTATCACATAATTTTTTCTCTATAAACTCTAAATCAGACATGCCTACTTCTTGCTTTATAGCATTAGCTTCTGTGTCTTCTGTTGAAACAGTCCATTCTACTGGTACATTTTCTACTACTACCCAGTGATTTTTCTCACTTAATATCTCAATAATTTCATTAGGCGACTTCCCAATATAAGCAGTAGCATCCCCTTGTTTCGCTTGAGACGCACTTAACGTTGATGAAGGTACTCCCTCTATTGTTATAGTAAGAGAACCATTCTGGTTAAACTGCGGAGTATATCCTGAAACAGTAAAATGATATACAGGAGAAGTTTTGCCATTAACATACCCATACTGCATTTCCAATAAAGCAGTTTTATTCTTAGTCTTTAAAAGTGCATCTTCTATTAATAAAGCTGTCTGGTCATACAGTGTAATAGAACATCTGGCTAATTTATTATTATTAGTTTGCTTTACCACTGAACAAGACATGATATGGTCATGGTCAGTAAATAATTCAACGTCTCCAATTTTCAAGCGTATAAAAGTATTATATAACCCTGCCATTTAAATTATCCTCTATTGTGTAAAGTGTAATCGGATTAGGTATCCTTAAAACTGTTCCTGATGGAACATTAAACGGGTCTTTAATATTAGAAGCATAAGCAATAACCCACCAATAAAGCGGATTATTATAGAATTTAAAAGCTATTAAATCAAGTCTGTTTTCATACTGATATGTGACTTTAAAGAATGTGTCTCCTTCTTTTTCCGGTATATTAACCGGATTAGCAGTTTCTATTCTCTTTGTACCATCTTCATATTCTATTCTTTTTAAAGAACGATACCTGGAATATGCTTGAGACCTGTCTTCATAATATCTTTTTATTTTCATTTTATACTACTCTCCCATTGGTCAGCATATCTTGAAGTATCTTCTACTTCTGTGAATGAAAAAGAAACATTAGCCTGATTAAATACATTGTTATCATGATAAGGAGGCATCCAGTCCGTACTAACTGATGTACATACCCCTACCACGTCTATAAAATCACCTGCTACTATATGTGATTTTGGCGGTATTATATATCCGCCTTTATCTATAGGAAGTACATTCCCTTGAAGTTTTCTAACTAATATACGCATGTCTTCCGGAGAATAATCCTGATGTAATATTACAGAAAAAGATATTTCTCTCGGACCTGAATTTGCATAAGACTGAATAGGTGAGGTTCTTGATTTAGGAATCTGTGAGTCAAAAGAAGCTGTCATATTGTCAGATATAGAATCAGGACGTGAATAGAAAACAACCCTTGACCCTGTATTTAAGTTCTCTAAATAACATAAGAATTGGTCGACCCCGCTATTAGCCGGCGGTACAAAATTCCGATTTCTTTCAGCTGTAACTTCTACTTTCGGTAAGTCATAAGTTTCAGCAGCTTTTATATTAGAATCAGATGTAGATTTATTTTCATTAAAATCTTCATTTAAAGGGGATGGGTCTTTCTGCCTTAAACTTCTAATCCCTCTTCTACGCCCTTTTCTTTTTATAAGATATAACTTATCGTAATCTTGTTCCCACACTCCGGTAACTCTATATCCTAAATCCGCTTGAATAGCCATGACAGCCTTTTTAGTTTTTATACCATATAAAGGCTCTCGGTCTTCTTCTGTTAAGAAACCTAATCTTATTAAAGCATCTTGTACTTTAGTTACTCGATTTCCTATATCTCCTAATCTCATAAGTACGTTTCCATCCCTGTTAATCTGAATAACTTCTCTTCTGATGTTTCAGTAGGAACTCTTGCTGGTTGAGTAGATTCAGTATCAGCTACCTGATTTACTCTAATATCTAAATCTTCTATCTTCTTTGCTAAATATTCAAATCCCCAGGTAAGAACTTGTGTAATCGGTGAATAATCAGCAATATCAAAAGACGATAAATTATTAGCCGGATTATATTCCTTAGGAATTACTGCTTCCCCTTTGTGTAAGAAAGCCCACTGGTTATTAGGAACAAACGGTGTACCTTGTTTATAAGAGTTAAAAGCATCTTCTGAATAAGCAATTCTGGCTCCCCAGTCTGCGTACTCTTCTGAAGGAACTTCAAACGTTCTTCCCCACATTACAGTTTTCTCTTCTAATGTAGTTGCATTCTTTAACGCTTGCAGTGCATGTCCATAATTTTCAGTTATTTCTTTCTGTAAGAATAATAACTGTGTATTAAAATCTGTAACATCTTGACCCATAGAAGCTGCAAAGTCTTCTAAAGCAGAACGGCGGTCAAAAGCCCATTGAGCTAACCCTATTGAACCATTTCCGTCAAACGATATAGCAGATGTACTAAAGTTGGATTCTTGCTGTATATTACCTGTAATAGCAGCTGCATCTAATTTAGACAACCCCATAGAAGACATGAGGAAGTCCATAACAGCCCCTTTTCTTCCAGTAGTATCTTTTGCATCAATATCACTACCGCCGAAATAGTCACCCATTCCACCATATGATGAAACGTTTAAAGAACCGCCCTTGCCAAAAATATTCTTAAATAATGTAGACAGGAATCCACCTGAATAATTATTCTTGAACATCCTGCGGACTAAATCAGCCTGTTGTCTCGGAACAACCATTTCTCCGGCGTGTAGTGTATATACCATACCGTCACGCGGAACCATCCATTCACCAGTTAAAGCCTGCTTGTCTGTAGACGGTTTATCAAGGCTACGTCCTGTAGCCCCCATATACCATCTACCTAACCCTGTACGGTGGTCATCTGCTGGCTGATTTCCACTTCCTGAGGTGTCTGTTTTAAATAAGTCAGCTATAATATGGAAAAATTTAGAGTCTGTTAATTCATTAAACCAATCTCCTAATAATGAACACAAGTCTTTTACTATATCAATAGCATCGCCAGCGGCTTCGCCTAACCATTTAAGAGCATCTCCTAAAAATGGTAATTTTTCTGCTGCATAGTGTAAAGCTTCATCACCTAAAATAGCCCCAATGAATCCGCCGATTATAGTACCTACTACCGGAATTACAGAACCTATCGCCGCCCCCGCTGTAGCTCCCCCTAAGCTCCCTAAGATAGAAGTCATGATGTCTCCTCTTTCTTCTTTCTTAGCAGTACCTAATTCATATGCTCCAAATAAAGCAGAAAGCACTCCACTACCTTTAAATAGTTTTTTTATTGCTCCTATTTTAGTTATAGCTTTAAATCCCTTAGTTCCTGCCAATGCTGTATTAAAAGTTTTAGGGAACATCCCTTCTAAAATGTTTAATATTGGCTTTCTTACTAAAGTATTCCCTATTCCTGCTACACCTTTTCCTACTAACTTAGTAAACGGATTGATTAAAAGTAATTTTCCTAACGCAAATAAACCATCCTTAATTTTTAAAACAGCTTTTATTACCATACCCCAGCCTGTTTTAAATTCAGTAATCATTCCCCTCTGAATTGTTTTTTGGAGTTCTATATTACTTTGAAAACTTTTTGAAGTAACTTTAGTCCACAACCACCCCTTTGCAGTTTTAGCTCCCCCTAAAACTTTGCCGGCAGCTCCTTTGCCTAATAAAGAAGCTCCACCAGCTAACTTTGTAAAAGCCTCAATAGCAAGCATTTTCTTAAAAATATTCTTTAACCACTCGTTTGAGGTTACTAATAACGCTGCTTGGGTTACTAATTGACCTGTTAAAACAGCATCAGAATAATTTATCTCTAAATCCCCAATGAATTTTCCCAAATATTTATAGAAAGCACTTGAACCCCACCAGTTCCTTATTCTTTCAAACATAGAAGCAGATGTCTTAGACCCATCATTTAAGGTCTTGTTAATATCATTCTTCGCTTTAGTAATCCCAAATTTAGTTGTCTTTACTATATCTCTTAAGTCTTTATGTGTTAAATTCTTGTTAGACAAAATAGTATTAGCCATAGAGTCAGATATCCCCATCTGCTCCTTCATGATACGGCTAACCCCATCACCCTGTGCTAAAGTATCACGCATCCCGCCAATGAGTAAAGGCAATAATTCATCATACTGTCCGGTGTCTCTCAAGTATTGCAGCTTCTCTACATCAATACCTGCTATACCATAACGTTCAGCTAAATTAGCAAAGGTAGAGAATTTTTCTTGTGTGAGTATTCCCGCTAATTCGTCCGGATTATATCCTACTTGTTTCAATCCGCCTATAGCTGCTAAAACATTTTTAGATATTAATTCCGCATCTTTTTCATTCTTAGCTTGTGCTAAAATCCCATTCTGAACTAACGTACTAAAGGAATTAGAAAGCTCTTCCATACCTATTCCTGTAGTTTGTGTTGTATTAAGCATTAATTCAGACGTCTTGTCTAAGTATCTTTGTAAGTTTTCCCCTTGCATGACAGCATACTTATCTAATGTAGTAGCTATGCCTAACATCTTAGACGGGTCACTTAAACCTAAATACCTTGTATCCTTAATTACAGATTCAGTGACACCTTTCATGCGGTCTCCCCACTTCATCCCTGAATCAAGCAAGGCATCCATGACTTGTCCTACTTTGTCCGCATTTGTCAAAGAACGTCCAATGTCTTTATTTATCTTATTAGTAACAGCGTAAACATCTTCATAAAAAGTAGTTATATTATATTTCTTGTGAGCATCCCTACTTTTCTTAACGATAGATTCCATATCATCTTCTGCTTTTGACCTTAAGGCGGACAAGTTAAAAGCATTGATAATATCAATCAAAGATGACCCGAAATTATGAGATTTCTGAATCATCTTATCCTGCTCTTCATTCATCTGTTTAAAATGCTTATTCTGTTCTTCATTAGCTTTCTGTAATTCTCTGAAACTTCTTTCAAGATTAGCATCAAGTCTTGCTATCATTCTATTCAGATTAGCATATAAAGTGTCTTGAGACTTGCCTAATCTCTTCATGTGAGCCTGTCTCTTTTTATATTCCGCTTCCTGCCACTTTAAACTATCCTGGACTACCTGTTCCATATTCATATGGTACTTCTTCTTTAAAGCTTCAGAAAGTTTGTTATTCTCTTTTTGCAGTGTATTAAAAGACTTGGAAAATTGAGCTTTCGCTGAATCCGCCACGTCTCCAAAAATATTTGAGAATGTAGATTTCACATCACTTTTCTGTTCGGGAGTTTGTCTCTTAGAAGGTTTATATATTTGTCTTTTTGAATTTGGTTGTTTATCCATATTTCCACCATACTATAAAGTCTAAAATTACTAAAATAATATATCATATGAAAATAGACCTAAAGCTTTAGGTCTATTTCTGCTTTATAGCGTCTTTCTTTGCTTGATTTTCTATTTCTATGTATTTCTTAATATAATCTAAAATCTGTTTACGCTCTGATGGAGACAATTCGTCAACATACTCCGGCGTGTAACCTCTTCCGTAAAAGACTATTCTAAAACATTCTTCACACACATTATCATACATGGCAAATTTATAGTCCATGTATTTATTAAATTCTTCCCACCTATCGTAAAGTCTCGCTTTTTCAATCAAGGTCAGGATGAAAAAACTCGTATCCTAATACTACAGGCGCTTCGTATTCCTCCCCACATGATTCGCATTTTACAGGAAGCTTTCCTTGGTATCCATACCCTGAATATCTGCGTATCATCTTCTTTAATACAAGCAAGTCTCTTGCAGTTAAATTCTGAATATAAAATTCCCTTTCAGTAATAGATTTTTCTTCCCCATTTATGCTAACTAAAGCTTGAGCTAAAGTAGTAATAAATTCCTGCTCCGCCGGCTTTGTCTTTGTATTCTTCGCTACTCTTTTAACTCTGGACTGTATTATATTCTGGTCTTCTACCCGCAAAGCTCTAACAGTAATTGTATCTCCCGACACAGGAAGTTTTTCTTCGATAGGCTCTTTCCACTCTTCCATATATTCTTTTACTTCCATTTCATCAAGAGATGAAACATATTCTTTTGTATATCCACATTCAGGACATGTTCCTTCCACATGATAATCCGGACCGTATGAATGAATCCTTATCTTCATCAATAAAAACTGCTTATCATCAGGTGTAAGCTTGGTAGGGTCTATTTTTGGCGAAATTACACATTCTTTTATAATGTCATCTAAAATAGTAGGGGATGTAGAACCATAAATCTTTTTCTCAAGCAACCCTGTAATCATAGTTATCTTGATATCGCCCGCTAATTTCTTGTCTTCATAAGGTTTACCCTGTGACGGCAGTTTTACTACCATTTCTATCTTACTTGCCATAGTAGATATTTTCTCCTTTACTAAATAAAATAAAATCTCCTACTTTAGTATATATCAGAAAATAAAAATCCCTTGAGTTCGGCTCGCTCGGATAAATGAGTTGCTTAATGTCAAGGGAATTATATATCAAATTAAAGCTTGAGATGTTCGATTATTGTTTATCTTACGGAGAAGTCTTTTTGTAGATAGCGTACAAAGCAATATCTTTCGTGAGTTTTACTTTTTCCTGTTCCAGTGTATATTTTTCTCCGCTGTCATCACAAGCAGTGTTCCAGTGGTCAAGTTTGAAACCGGTCTGCGGAATAAGTTCATCACCTTTAGCCAGTTTAGCAATCACGCCAAACTTAGTTTCCTGCGGAGCAGGAACGATACCTTCCCCACCGTTAGCATAATATGTAACAGTGTATGAAAGTTCATAAGTATCCAGTTCTGCAAACGTATCTAAAAATTCTTCAGGAGTACCTTCCAGCATTTCCATATATCCGGAAGCTCCCATTTCTACTGAAACAATCTTGTCTTTATTCAGCAGTGTGATTTTGAGACCCAAACCTTTAGAAATTACAGTGTCAACTTCATATCCATATTTGAACTGGGAACCTTTCTTGATTCCTACGTGAGAAATGTCTTCTGCTTTTCCTAAAGCTGCTTGACGATTAGAAATATTTAAAAGCTTTAAAGCTGCTACGCGGATTTTTGCTTTTAACGGTTCTGAAATAGCCGGCATATTATTTACCTACTTTCTTTAAAAATAAATATAATTAAGTAACATTCTGAACATCTAAACGATATGCTCTGTCGTAAGACAAAGTCATTGAAATTCTCTTGCGGTCTGATGAATCGTTAGACATTTCACCATAGTTTACAGCGGAGGGCCAAACACCTTCATACTTCCACTGGCGGATATATGTTCCGTCAGGACCACGCTGTGATAAAATCATGTCTCGTTTATATTGGTTTACCCAACCCATTTTACCCGTATTAGGGTCGTATACCTGGTTCTGCCACGCTTCAATCTCTTTTTCAGTATCAACCAAAATAGCATCGTTTACTTCTAAAGTTCCGTCTGCGTATTCTGCTTGCCCTGCTACTTTAGCGTGGGAGTTTCCGAACGGTATGTCAACTACAGGAGTCGAACGGTCAGGCAAAGTCATTGAGTTCTGCAACATTGTGATGGATTCTGAAATGCCGTCAATCTGTATCTCAAACCAGTTCGTCATTTGTAACTGGTAATCTTTTCTTGAGCTTAGATGTCTGGCGTCATAATTCCTAACAGCTGAATCTGCCACTATATAAACCTCTCTTTCTCTTATTATAGAAACTCTATATTATAAGTGCCACTTAAAATTTCCACACCTATATACTTTAATATATTTAAGGCTCTCCATAATGAAATCTTCTTTATTTGCATGAGTTAAAGATTCTTCATAGAGTTTTGGATATTTCTTTTTCAGATATTTTAATTGTGCTTTTTCCCTCGGTACAAATAAATACCCTTTATAATCTGTCCAGTAGTAACTAAGTGAATTAGACACTAACTTGAATCCCGCTTTAGAATATATTCCTCCGGTGAAAAAGTCATTATCTGAAAATGTGACAATATTTTTTTGAGTTACTTAAATATATATGATATTTTAAAAGTTTTTGAAATCCGCCAATTACTATATACCCTTGTTTTACTACGTACCTTATTATCTCAAATTCTTCTTTGTCTTTAGAATATCTGGATTTAGAAAATGAAATTAAAGACATTAATTCTCCCTGGAAATAAAGTCCGTAATTTATACTTTGATAATGTGAACTTCCCTGCAAGTGATATAAGTCTGTAAACTCTTTAACTTCTTTATAAGATAATTTAACTATTGTACATTTTCTGGCATATATTTTAGTTTTTGGAATAAAAATATTTTCTATAAGCTGCTTTATCTTCTTCCGTCTATTTCTCCAATCTACGTCAAAAATAGAAAGCAATCTTATTCCTTTTTCTCGACACTGTAAATATTTCTTATAATGATAGTCTTTAGGCTTTGCTGGATACCTGTGAAAATAACTGCCGTTACACTCAATAGCTATTTTGTATTTTGGTATATAGAAATCAAGCCCTCTTTGATTTCTGATAAAATCTTTAGTATCTAAATATTTTAATAGTGTATTATATATTTCATTTTCAAATTTAGAGTTTGAAAAATTTAAATTATTAATATTTTCCTCTTTTAACGGAATGATTATATGTTCTTCTCTCCTATTTTCTCTTTTCTTTCTAACAGACGACTCCCTGCCACATTTCTGGCATCCCCCTAATTGTTCTTGTGTAGACATCTTAATGACATGTCCTACCATCTTATAGTAAATCCCATGTTTACAGCAGAAAAACGGTAACTTCTCTGTTACCGTAATCTCCGCTTTTCTTGCTCTTTCTTTATCTTCTTCTCTTGCTAACAGGTCTATAAACCACTCCGGAAACCTTTTATTTCTATTCCTTGTCTTCCAGCTTAGTTTAACTCTTTCTTCATTTGTCATAGCTTATAACTATTGCAAAACCTTCATGAATATGTTAAAATAAATTAACTTAATTAATTAGTCTGGTCAGTTACAGTCAGATTCAAAGTGTGTAAGCGGCAACTTAAACACTTTATCTACAGCCTTTATGGCTGTTTTTTATTGTATACATAAATTAATCCAATAATATAACTTCGACTTCAAATAAGATGAATATATTCCGCCTTATCAATGTAATCATCAATAAGTGCATTATCTTCTTCTGATGAATACCCAGGTATCCTACTTCTGAAAGGTGTTTGTTCAATTTCAGTTACATCAGTTAATGTATTATCAAAATACGCAACAGCTGCTTTTTTTGCTACATCTTCATTAGCGACACGATATACATATACTACCGGTTTCTTAAGAAGTTTTACCACATAAGATTTATAAACTTTCATTCTTTGTCACCCTAACCTAAATACATATTTTTATAGCTGTTGTAAAACAAAATATTTAGAAGCATTATTAACTCTTTCAAAGGCATTATCTACATAACCTTGATAAGAACATTTGCCATTATAACGTTCATCCACTTCTTTAAAAGAATCGACTACTTTTGTTTCTAACTTATATACATCTGGATTAGCTATTCCATAATTCAAAGGTGCGTAAACTTCATGTGCTACAATTAAAGAAATTGTTACTGAATGAAATTCTTTAAGATATTTACTAAACTCTTTCATAGACATTTTACCGTTTTCATATTTTTTAGCCGCTGTCTCAAAAGCTTTTGCAAATTCAGGAGTATATAAAGTTATATTTTCCCCAGGTTCCATCTTACTTAACACTTCTTTTTTCTTTGCTTTATCAGATACTATTCCAGCCTGCTTTATAAGCCTGAAATTATCTAAATGTACTTTTTCAACTTTTGCAATATTAAAATAAATTTTGTCAGCATACTTCTTAAATTCAGTCAGGTCTTTACTCTCATTAGATACTGATGAAGTAACTTGATTAGATTTAGTATGTTTTACATCCGCTACTGTTTCATCTCCACCACAAGCTTTAACTAAACAAAGAATTAAAATTACTCCAATAAGATACTTCATCATTTTACTCATTTTAAGCTTCCCTTTCTTTGACAGATTAACTGGTATAAACAATAGAATCTAAATTATATTTGTCAGCATACTCCTAAATAACATCTTTATATTCATTAGTGAACAATTTATAGTCTTTAGAATATTCTTCAAAATCTTCAAAAATATCATAATCTTCATTACAAGGTCTTTCTTTAAGAGATTTAAACCTCTCTTTTAGAGTGATGTCGTCTAACTTAAAAAGTACGGGACAAACCTTGAAAGGCAAATAATCACTCAAGGAATAGTCAATCTTTTCCTTGATTTCTTTTTCTCTCTTACTGTTATTATAAATCCGGTCATAAACTAAAGATGAAAATAACCACCTGTCAATAATACCAAAATTATCCAAACTATTTAAAACCTTGTACGGATAGTCAATACATTTCAAAACTTTCAAGACCATAGAAACATATTTATATCTTTCATTAAAATCAGGTTCCAGTTTATTCCACCCATAACTAATAATATCTACTTTAGTTAAAGCTTTACCTACAAGCTTCTCTTTAACGATTTCTGCGGTCTTAGTCTTTCCTACTCCATCAAAGCCTTCAAATATAAATACAGTTGAATTTCTTTTGTTTGTACTTTTCATTAAATCAGCTAATTCATTAATTTCTTTTACATAACTTGTTGTCCTCACTTTTATATTCTCCTTTAACTTTACAAATTTAACGTTTCTTTTAAATAAGGTTGTACATAATTATCTCCATAATTATCCTCATATTCATCTATTCGATAATACAAAGAGTAAATTTCTTTATCAAACGGACATTCTGAAATGTCAAATCCTTTTTCTTTAATAAATACTTCCCAATTTTTAGTTTTATCCTCTTGATAAATGTTTATCCATTCTTTCTCAAGCATTCCCCATAAGTCACAATCTTGATAGTGTTTATATTGTCGAACTTCCTCTATGTCAATAAGACGGTTTTTCATAGCCTCTATTTCTTTCAAATCTCGGCTTATCATGACTATTGTAGTTTCTTCTATTTCTTCACTAAAACCATTTTCATAACTCTCTGTAAGTACATAATACATAACATTTCCTCCTTTACAATAATTAAAGATGTTTCTTAATAATCGTAAAAATACTAAATATCAACAAAATAAACCAAATAAATAAAATCCAAAAGTAAAGCGTGTTGTCTGTTAAAAGACTGGCAAAAACATAAGCAGGAGCTACAACGAAAATTAAATTCACAGCTACTGTAAGAACCAAAACAGTAATTAAATACCAAATTAATTTCATGATTTCCTCCTTAGTTATTAAAAATTGCCAACACAATAAACGTACCGATAAGCGTGAAAATTAAATGAATTAGAGGATGTGGCGAAATCGGCTTTACCAAAATTGCTACAATAAATGCAATGACTGCAAACAGAAACATGATTGTTGCTCCTCTCTTTTAAAAATATAATTTGTTTTCTATGTCTATATTATAAAAGAGATTGTAAAATATGTCAAGTGCTTTTATAAAAAATTCTACATAAAATTATATGTAGAATTTAAATACTTTATACTATTAACTTACCATGACAGATTTTCTCCTTTAGATAGTATGTAAATACAAGATTAATTTTTGATAGATTGTGTGATTTCATCAGTAGCTTCTTTTACAGCAGTTTCATAATCTAAATCATAACCTAACTCTTCTGCTCTTTCTTTCATAACTCTTACTATAATACCATTTTCTTTATAATCAGTAGCGTTAGTAACAGAATAGTTTATTTTATCATAAACTTCATATATTACTACAACGTTTATCATATATTCCTGGAACGCCTGAATAGCTAAATCATAATCTTCCTGGTCAAGTCTTCCAGCATCAAAAGCCTGTTGCACATTACTTATAAAAGCAAAAGGATATGTAGAATAAATCTGTTTAGATGAATAAGGCTTTAAGTCTTCCAGTATCTTCCTTTTCTCTTTCTTATGTATATTAGGCTTTCCTGCTCTGTCAATTACTCTATAATTTTTTAAAGCTCTTTCTTTAGCTATCTTTTTCTCTTGTTCAGAAGCTTTCGCATATTCCATAAGCAATGCCGTTGTGTGGTCACGCTCCTGTATTAAAATGCTCTGCGGAGGTTCCGGTTTATGTTGTACTCTTAAGAACTCTCCTACATAAAGTAAGGTAGCAGTAATAGCTAAGGCTACTATAATTAATGAAATGATATACTTTCTTTTTTCTAACTGCTGCATTAAGGCTCCTTCCTAAGTCAAAATAAAAAATATAAAAATATGATTAACATTATTATACTATATTTTAAAATTTTCCTCTCTTCTATAAAACAAGAAAGGAAAAAGATAATAATTATTGCAGTTGATATATAAACAGAAATAACCGCATTTACCATTTCTTATGATTCCTAATTTCATCTTCTATAATAAATAAAAGTATTAAACTAATTATTATACCCATTTATATACCTCTAACTTTTAAAGTAGTTAGCTAAACTAAAAATAATACTACATAAAGTAAATGCAAAGATTGTCCAAAATATAGACTCAATAAGCCACTCTTTATACATTATATTTCTACCTCTCTTTATTAACTCTTAGAGAAACAACGATAAAAATATATAATAGCTTAATTAAGTCCAGGAATTGGCTATTTTTAAAACTTATATATAACTAAGTCTAAGAAACTATAAATTTTTAGACTTAATATAGAAACAACCCTTACTAAAGACCACCATTAGCTTAATCTCAAAGACGATTTCTTATATTGCCATACAAGACCCTTAGCAGAAGTCTTTAAGGTAAGTTTCCCCTACAGTATTTTTAAAAGCCTTAAAAACGACTATACGAAATAAAGCTACCTAAAGCTACTTGATATGTCATTGTCATAGCTTAAATATTTTAAAAGCACACAACACTCATCTTTAATATAAGCTTCTTCTATATCATGAAAAACTTGGTCACTACGTTCTTTTGTTTTAAAGGTTAAAGTGTATGTTCTTCTACAGCTTGAAACATAAATAGCATTATTACTATCATCATAAAAAACATAATCTACAGTAGGAATAATTAGATTTTTAAAAATAATAGACATAAATTTACCTCTCTTCCAAAAAACTACTTATTATATTATATGAACTTCTTTTTAAATCTTCTTCACTATTTATTTCTTTATCTCCAAAAAGCTCATATCTACCCTCAAGGTCTATATCACCACCTATACTCACCCTATCAAAAACTTTAATGTTCCCTTGCAGTTTAGCCCTATCATAAACTTTGGAACTTCCGTATAAATTAACTCCGTGAAGTAATTGAGATTCTCCAAAAACTTGAGCATCATCATACAGTTTTACAGAATTAAATATAAAAGCATCACCATATACTCTACATCTGTTTTTGATTTCAGATAAATCTTTCACTTTAGCATTTCCACAAACTCTGGCAAATCCTGATATAAACGACTCTGAAACTAATGCATTTCCGTAAACTTTTGCACTCTCTCTTATGTTACTTTTATATTCAACTCTTGCATTTTCAAATATTTTTGAATAATCTCTAATAGTAGAATTAGTTACTACAGCGTTATCATAAACTTTTGCATTACTATAAATTTCAGAATTTCCTCTTATTTCAGCATTACCATAGACACGAACCTTTCCTTTAAGAACACCCATATACTTTTGCAAAATCACAAATTCTGGAATCATCTTTCACCTTAGCATTTTGATATACCATTGCATGGTCATAAACCCAACATGTTCCTTCTTGTGATAAATTCTCCTCACTTTCTACAAATCCTCCTAAGGCTCCCCTCTGAACATAAGGTAATGATTTTAAGGCTCTTATTCTATATAAAATATGACCATCTATAACTTTTGTCTCGTCAGTTAATTCGTATTTTCTCCCCATATCTATTCTCCAATCTTACTATATTATACTACAAGTTAAAAAGAGTTACTGCTTAAAGTAACTCTTTTCTTTAAATCTCTTATTAGCCTAACAGTTTCTTATGTATTTTTACAGACTTGTTACGTTTCTTGTTAGCTTGAGAAGTGTGGGCTTTCTTGCGTGCTTTTACTAAAGCCATCTTCTGTGCTGAACTTAAACGTTTCTTTCTGGTAGGAATAGTCTTCTTAACGACTGCCTTATCTCTTACTACTTTTACAGTCTTTTCTTCAATCTTCTCGTCATGGTCATCATCTTCTTCTAAATCTTCTCCGTCTTCTAATTCAGTCTCTAAGTCTTCCGGTTCTCCCTCATCTTTAGGTTCTTCCGACATCTTAGCAAAATCATCAGGTTCTTCTCCATCGTCATTTTCCGGCTCTTCGTCAGAATCAAAATAGTTTGACACCAACGCATCAAAATCAGCCTGATCAGCAAATTCATTAAGTGCTTCTGTTAAAGCGTTAGCAAAAGATGAGCCGTCATAAAGTGAAGATTGTACATCTAAGTCTTTTGTTACGTCACCTAACATACTGTTTGAGATATTGATTGTTCCTGTAAAGGAATCTGTATTTGCCTGGATATCTGCTTTTACTTTTACTTCATCAGCATATTCAGTGGTTTTTTCATCAGGGTCTACAACACCCAGCAGTAATGAAAATTCAGTTGAAGCTGTTCCTACTTTAGTATCATCCAAAGTATTTTCAAATACAATAGGAAGCGGAGAAATACCTAAGAAAATTACATTACCCTCTGTCTCGTGTGAAAGCTTTCCTAAGAAAGTTGAACCAATTACAGCGTTAGGAATAGAATCAGAAAGAACTTCTGTATCCCCTTCCGCTTCAAATACTTTCAAAAGCTTTTTGGAAGCATAAGAAGTAAGAGACTTAACAAGACCGTCTTTTACCTGCTGTTTGAGCCATGCTAAAGCTTTGCCTGCTCCCTGCTGTTTCATGATATAAAGCATTTTTTCTAAGATAGAATCAATATCATCTGATTCATAGAAATAGTCTTTACCATTAATAGTTACTACTATCTGTTTAGGGTCTTTAGCTTTCTTAATATTGAGGTCAAGAGATTCCGTGATTTCCGGATTTAATTCTTCCCCTTCTTCTACAGTGTCATCATCTTCTAATACTTCCGGCGGGTCTTTAGGCTCTTCTGCCTGGAAATCCACATCTTCATTAATCTTCTTGAGCTTTTTCTTCATCGGTTCTGTGGATTCATTGAGTCTCTGAAAAATTGATTTTACAGACATAATTAACTCCTATTCTTCATCTTTAATAATTTTGTTTGGATTTAAATAAGCTACTCCCTCTTTGTCGACTTCAACAAAGAAAGGCTTTCCATCATTTAAAGCTTTCATCAATTTATTTGAATCAGCTTTGTCACCAATTATATAATCGAAAATTGAACTTCTGTCTAATGATAAGTTCTGCTCACCATTAAAGGCTATCTGTATAGTCTTGTTATCTACATCAACCAAAAATCCTAAGTCTTTGTAAATCTGCATATCGTAATCTATTAGAGATTCTTTTATGCCACTGCCTATAACTTCCTCTGAATCATTTTTTAAATCTAAAGATAAGTCATATGCTAAATCTTTAACTAATCTCGGATTAGCTTCACTAAGATAGCTATATAAGTCTTCTGGTGAATTATATTCATGCAGAAAACGATAAAATAGAGAATTGGCTAATTCATCAGTCAGATGTATTCCTTTTTCGTTTATATATAAATATTCTTTATTAGAGTCTAATTCATCAAAGGCAGACTCTTTTAAAAATCTGATTTTCCTTGACTCGTTTAACCCTTGAATGATTGACTTTAAAGACATATTTACCTCTTATAAGTATTCTTTAATAAGGTCTTCGGTTATTTCTCCGTCATCACCTAAACCATGTACAAACATAACATAGTCTTCATCGTCATAGATTTCAAAATATCCGTTTTCATCTAAGACCCAGGTAGTTCCTTCCGGAATGGTAATAAAATTCTTCTGATCTCCATCAGCCCATTTCATAATAGCATAAATTTTATTAAGTTCATCAGGCTTAACAAAATTCATTATGCAGTCTTCCGCTGTAAGCTTAGTTTCATATTTCTTTTTTAATTTGTATTCTTTTCCTACTTCTAATGAACCCATGTTAATTGTTACTTCAACCTGTTCATCGTTTTCGCTTTCATTCATTCTTGCTTCGTTCAAGTTACGAATAATTGAATTTACAGCCATCTTTCACTACTCCTTGTAATTAATATTTTAGTAAGAGGGAGATTATGTTCCCTCTTACTAAGTATATATAATCTTATTTTTCTCCGTCTAATTTGATATTCTTTGTAGCGTCTTCTTCTGAATAAGAAGTGATTCCATCTTTAGAAAGTACATAAGAAATATCAATATATTCAGCCGGTTTTATAATAGCAACTTTGATAAGTCCAGGCATCCGCCCATTATCAATATCTTCCTGTGATACTGTAGTTTCATCCATCTTAAGGATATAATCATATATACCCCTGGATTCTTTTACCGCTCTGAAATAGGGGTCAAGTCTTAATTTCCATCTATTCCACGTATTCAATTCGTTCTGGTCAAACAAGAAATCAAGGGATTCTCTTAAAATGACTTTACGGAAATAGTTAGAAAGACGTCTTGCGTTGATATAACGTAAAGATTTATTAGTAGCGTATTCGTCATAAACTTTAGAAGTACGAACACCCATTAAGCATAAGCCTTTTCCTCTAACATCTACAACGGAGTTTATATTTGTATCCGTGGAGTAAAGCATATCCCGCTGTTCTTTTGTAGTAGAGTATTCAAGTCCATCAAGACCTACTACTTTACCACGGTTTACACCTGCCGGAGAAATCCATTCATGAGATACATTGTCAGAAGCTGTAAAGGTTGCTGCAATATATGGTGTAATATCTACTAAATCAATCTGTCCGGTAATAGCATTTCTAATATATCCGTTCGGATAAGTTAAGAAAATGTGTGAGTTATCAAATTTGTATCCTGTATCAACAAATTCTCCGTAAGCTCGTACATAATCTCTTGCCTGTTCAGGAGTAAGTCCGAAAGGAAGTGACGGCAAATAAACTAAATCTTTACGATAGTTTATAATCTTTTCCGCTTCTTCATATACTTTCCTGTCAAACCATCCAGGAACTACTAAAGTAGCATAGTCAACACGGTCCGGGTCATATAAGGATTTCATCCCTGAATTACCCTCGCCTATAACATCATCTACTGTAACGTCTAATCCTGAATTGCCGTCAGCTAATACAGTGTCAAGGTCAGCAGCATCAGCTTTAGTATATCCATCTTTTACTATACAAGTTACATAAGAAGAGAATCTGTTAATGATATTTCCAATAAAAGATATCTCTTTCGGGTCTATACTGCAACGATAGGTTTCTACCATATCCCCATCTTTATTAGCCAAAGTATACACTATTTTAGTTGAGTCATCAGTAGAAAGCTTAAGTGAAATCTTGTAGTCATTATAGTATGACGTCAAGTCTTTCGTATTAAATTTAATCCACGGCTCAACTCCTGCCGGCTTCTTATATTTATAATCAGCTTTTGCAGTTACAGTTCCTGTTGGAGCCGTGTCAAAGTTGATTTCTACTTTACCATTTACATAATTTACAGTGCCTTCGTAACCTATCTTATCACAAAGAAGTTTACCTGCCTGGTTATCTTTCAGAACAATTTCTTTTGTGTCAAAAGTTACAAAAACAGTAGTAGAACCTTTAAGAAGAGGTTTATTGCTAAGTGTTGCACTAAATTTTTTACCTTCAGTATCTTTTGTAAGCGTAAGTGCTTCGTCAGCTACAAACTTATACGGTGAAAAAGTAGAAGCTACACTTGCATTTTTACTAATTACACGCTGAAACCATACTTCTTTGTTAGTAGTTAGACCTACAAGCATAGCTCGTACAGCACTGTTATTAGCTATAGGATTACCAAATAAATTAATTGCCTGTTTGACTGAACTTACTAAAGTTAATTCCAGTGGACCCTTAATAGCTACACCCACAATTGCAGTAGCGTTAGAGATTTTGACTACGGAATCGCCCTGTTCTTCAATCTCTGATACAGACACTCTGGGAGCTACGCCATTATATTCTGCCATAAGATTTTTACTCCTTTACTTTAACTTAATTCTTAACTCTTTCAGATTGAATTTGTTATAGAAATCTGATTTAATAACAGATTTAACTACTACAGTGTCTTCTATATTAAATTCAAACTGGTCGCCTTCAATACCGTTTACTGTAGTAGTTACTTCCGGAATGTTGTTTACAAATAAAATGTATTTTCCATCCCTTACTATTCTTAACTTCTTAATAGACGGGTCAGCTAATTGTTTAATTTGAGTTGTCAGACTCTTAACTAATATATAATCGTGTGGTTGAAGATTATATTGTATATTGCTACCCTCATAGTTAGGTAAAATTATTCCAATATCTTCCCTTGAGATGTTATATACTTTCAATCTTCAACCTCCTCTCCTTTCTCGATAACGTACTGATGAATAGGAATATGAGAAACTACAGGAGAATCTTTTAAGAAAGGTAAATCAGCATTCTGTATCTCAAGATTGACAGTCTCTCTATATAGTCTTCCTTTATCATCAAAAGATGAAAAATCTGTCTGTGACTGGTTATCTATTAGCTTAAGCGTATAATCTTCTTCTAAAGCTACAGTGTCTGACAGATTAAAGACCACATGCAAAGAGTCATTGATATATAAGAACATACAAAGTTCTTTGAAAATATCATCAACTTCTCGTCTTCGGTCAGAATAAATATCTATCTGGTAAGTTATTAAAACCGGTAATGATTGTATGGCTGTAACAGTCTTATTGTCTTTAGAGTATGCTTTATATCCTGAACGTATCCTGGCATCAGTTGATTTATCAAAAGCTAATACATTGGAAATACGCCATATAGTAATGATTGGTAAATTTAATACTGCATCATTTTCTATGGCGTCTGAATACATTTTTTCTTCGTGAGCTATCTCTGTATTCTCAAAGACATTCTGTATTTTCTTTTCTAAAGCTTCGTCAAAACACTGTAAACTCATTTTCCTACCACCGAATCAATATAAAGTGCATATAAATTAAAGAGATTATCTTTATATTTCCAGTAAGTCTGCCTAATAAAAGGATGTGGCGGAAGTGCTAATAATCTGCTTCCATACTCATAAAGCCTTACTATTTCCGAATAATATAATCCTGTTTCTTCGTCTTCCCCATCTTTTACTGTCAGAAAGATATTAGGATGTGAAGAATCTAATACCAGTTTATCTAATACAAATTTAGTCTTCATTCTTAAAGATTCTGATTTTGTAGTCTGTATGACATTCTCATACTCTTTAACTAAATCAGCATAAAATCTTTCCATTATAAAAAGGTCAAATTTATGTCTTTCTTTAGGGTCATTTATATTATTCTCTTCGGATGGGTGCCATGATGTTCCTATTGGTATAAACCATATCATTTCTTCTGTGTCCTTAAATAAGTATAACCAGCTTCATTAACTCCATTTACAGTTGAATGATAACCCTCTAAATCAGGTCTCATTGAGACTTTAGGTCTGTACGGAGTGAGTGAACAAATAAACATCAGCGGGTCAATAGAAGACCCTCTCACTTTCTGTACTATAAAGAATCTTTCAGACGATATAACTCTCTTTGAGTTAATCTGTATCTTCATCTGGTCTCGTACTTCAAACCCATCTTCATTATTATCTAATGGAGCTATATAAGCTAAGAACGGAAGTTCTTCGTCTTCGGTCAGCCAGTTATATCTTTTTAAAATAGGTCTCGGATTAGATTCAAAGATTAACCCTATGTGCCTTGCGTCCGAATAAGATACTGATTTATCAAAGTACATATCTTCTTCTACTGAATCTGCGGGATATAAATAGGCATCTTGACCAATTAATTTTAATGCTTCCGCATAGTATCTTTGGTATTGGTCAAACTCCCTATCTACCATCATTAATTCTGCCATAGTTATTATGTCCTACTATCAGAATAAATAATAAACGGACCAAACGGCTTCTCCGTCAAGTCATTTTCAAGAACTTGTCTTTCCTGCTGTGCCTCGCTTAACAGTGTGTCTCCGTCTAACTCGATAGGAATGTTAGGAGATTTAAACTTAGACCTGATTCTTCCTACAGTCTCCTTGCATAAAGATAAAGCGTATGACTGAATCCAGTCTATAGCCTGCTCATCTTGAAGTTCGTCTAATGTAGGTGTAGTTAAACATTGTGCCGTTACTCTGCCCTGGAAAGCTACGTTATTATCTAAATATAAAAATCCATCTATAAACCGATAGCTGATAGAATCATCTACTATCGGATATGACCCTAAGATATACTTTTTAATATCTTTCCGCCTTAAATCAATCGTTTCAAAATCAAATAGACGGTTACCTGTTAGTATAGATTGTGTAGTCCTAAAACACCTAATGACTTCATGAACGTTTTCTTTTCGTAAGTCAATAGATGTCATATAAGGTTTAGTTATATATTTCTCTTCCGCTATATAAGGTTTTACTTTTCTATAGGCTTTTCGTATTAGTCTGGCTATATCTTCATCGGATATTTCCAGTCTTAATACAGACCCACCTAATTGCAGTTTTATATCCTCAACGGTGTCCTGTACGTTCATTCTGCTGATACTCCAGTATTTGATTAGCTATGTACGTTTTCGGAGAAGAATCTGATACTACTAAGTCAAAAGATTTAGCAATAGAGATAAGCTCAATTAAAGTCTTCTTCATCAATTTAGATTTTGTAAAGACTTCTTTTTTATTCTCTTCTTTAACTGCTTCCTCTAAACTTTCCGGATTTGCTTCTTCTACCTTATTCTCTTCTTTTTCAGCTATAACTTCTTCTACTTTATCAGGAACTTCTTTAAATCTCAACTCAACAAAGATTCTGCGATAACGTTTATAGTACAGTTCTTCATCACGTGAGATTTCTCCTAAAAAGTAAGAGTGTGCCGGATAGATGTTAATAGAATCTTTATATTCTACAATCTTTCCGTTTATTTCTTTCTTCTTGAAACCGTACAAAAATACATTTACTAATGAATAAGAATTGTTGTACAAATAAGCTTGTCTTGACATTATTTTCTCCTTCCTAACACATAAATATATGTTATGTCTTAAGATATAAGAAAGCCGCCTCCGTTAATCAGAAGCGGCTTTCTTTTTATTATTTTATAACTGTGTGAGCAGTCATAAACTAAGATTAATGTCCGTCAGACGCCTGTTTTTCATAGAAAATTGTACCCCGAACATAAAGATTCGGTTCAATCATTCTCTTAGCGTAAGACGTTGCATATCCACGGCGACCCATAAAGTCGTCCAACATTACCAGTTCAGTGTTGTAGAACATCATGTAGGGACTATATACAAACCCTGTATCAATCAGCGTATCGCCTTTGTAACCTACCAGGTAATCGTTTTCACCTAAGAACGGGTCAAAGTATACGTCTACCTGTCCATCAAGTTTACCTGCAAAATACGGACCAGCTGCCGGAGCTGCTGAACCCTGAAAGCGGGGAGCCCCTACCATGTTTAAGAGGTCCTGTGCTTTCTTTCCGCAAACTACCCAATTACCGCGGACACGTTTTGTACGGTTGTAAATTGCGTTACACTGTACATGAATTTCATTTACGAAAGTCTGAGCCCATTCAGACTGCGAAATGTTAGCTGCAAAAGCGTTGTAGTAGTTATTGAATGAAGAAACAGCTTTAGTACCGTTCCAAATAGAATTAATGATATCACCGTCAGTTTCATGTTTCAGTTCATTAGCAGCTGCAACAAGCAGTGATTCAGCAATATCAATACCCTGTGCCATCTGGATATCATAAGCTGCATCCAGTGAGAACAGTGAACGGAGCTTTCTCGGCTTAGCAGTTACAAACGTATCAGAAATCTGGATATTGATTTCCGGTACTGCTGCCGGAGCATATTCTAAATCCTGTTCATAAGAAATAGATACATCGTGAGGACCAGCAACAATGCCCGCAAGTTCTACTACGCCGGTAGCATAGTCAACAGTACCTGTAATAGTTCCGCCAGTTGCTTCTGCTAATACTCCATCAGAAGAGTCTTCAACAACTGCATCACCTACGTGGATTAATACAGTTCCAGGAACTACCGGTACATTTTCAATAGACGTTTTATAAGTAGCAGTAGCTGTCGGTTCATGTGCTTCATCTTCAACTACTTCGCCAGTATAGTTACGTCCATTGTAACCGGCAGTTTCAAACTGCCCAAATAAAGTATCGCCTTTTTTATTGCGACCTCTGTTTGTACCACGGACATATTTCAGGAAGAAAATCTGCCCCTGTTTCTGCTGCAAAGGCTGTACAGATACAAGCTGTTCAGCAATGATGTTCGGAAAGACTCCCGTGATCACATCGAAAGCCTGGCGTTTCAGATTCAGTGTATTAACGTTACCTGAATTATTATATTTGTAAGACTGTGTACCGCTGATTCCGAAAGTCGGGTCAGCAGCTTCGTAAATGGGATGACCCATAGTCTTGCAGTTATACGCCTGGTCTACTGATTCAAGAAGCATTCCCAAACGAATCTTTTCTTCGTCAGAAAATGAACGACCTTTTGAACGACGGTCTGCTTCTACACAGTCCATACGTCCTTTGTACTTTTTAAGCAGATATTCACTCTGCTGATATAATTTACTCTGCCATGATTCCATACACTATTACCCCTTTAGTTTATCTGGGTAAGAAAGCTATTTAACCTTGTATGATTTTCGTTAATTGAATTGATTGTTTCTACCTTTTGAGGCTTATTAACTATTGACTCATTAACTACTGTCGTTTGGTAATATGCTTTCGCCCCATAGTCAAAATTTGATTTCTTTTTGACGCTCTTCTTTATTTTAGGCTTTGAGATAACAGGCTTTACAGACTCTACTATCTTTTCCTCTTTTTTAGAAAGCTGCGTCTTTAAATTCTTTATTTGCTTATTTAAAAGCTTTTTGGTTTCGGTAGATTCTTCTATCTTAGAAAAATAAGTGGCTTTTAACATAGAATTTGATTCCTGTAAAAAGTCTATCTCTTTACTAAGACTATCAATAGATTCTTCTAACTTCATGTTAGAAGCTATAGCAACATCAACTTCTTTAGATTTCTCGACAAGTGCCAGCTTACTTTTAGAGATTTCTTTATTAAAGTGACTTGCCTGGCTGTCTATAGATTCTTTTAAATCTTTTATATCTTTACGATATGAAGAAACTTGGTTATTTAGAGTCTGGATGTTGTCTGTAAGTGTAGAGATTTTCGCTCTAAGTGTAGAAATTTCTTCTTCACTTTCAAGTAATTTAGACTCTGTTATAATATTTTCTTCAAAAAGATTCTCGTAAGACTCGTCTAAAATCTCTTTGTCAGAAGTGCTGTTTTTGATTTTAGCGTCTATCTTACTTTTAATAGAATCATATATATTAGAATCCATAGATTCAAATATCGGTTTTAATGATTTAATATCCGATGAAGTCGCTTCATCAAGATATTTATTCAATGTGTCAATAAATGTAGCATTAGACGATTCATTGACCGGAGAAAGTCTTGAAGTAGAAAAGCCAGGATTAGGTACAAAGTCAAATCCTTTAAAAACATAGTTATCTTCATCAGGATAACTTATACCATCTCTAACGGTCATTGACCCTCTGGCTCTTGCAGAAATACCCATTTTACTACCATACTTTATCATGGTATATACCATTCTTCCTGCTGGTGTATTGAGTATGTCGGCTCTTCCCCACAAGACTTTTTTAGCTTCATCCCACCATAATTTAATTACATTATGGGATACTTTATTTAAATCAATATCAAACCGTTCTTCCGGATGTGATAATTCTCCGAATAATGTACGGTTTTCCATTAATTCAATAGTGGTTGGATAGTTACGTATCTTATTCTCTACTAAAGAAAAAGTGTAACCCCGCATATTGTTATTTATTTCATCAACTGAAATAAACGGACCCTCAACGGAACAAAGCACAGCATCGTTAGGTACGTTACTTTCAGTAGATTCACATATTTTTAATTGATGTACTTGTATATTGCTTAAGTATTGTAATTCTTTATCTGTAGGCAAGGTTTCACCCCCAATAAACTAAGATAATATATAAGAGTTAGGTTCTAATTAATCTTTGTTTATATCCCGAATCGTACTTGCGAATTTCGTTGACTGAAAAATGTTTTGTCACTACCCAAATTAATTTATTCTTATTCCGCCTAATATATGATAAAGAAGTTGATGAATCGTTTCCGAAAAATTCACCGTCAGTAAATACAATTATGCAGTCTGTCTTCTGATTTACTCTTTTCTTTACCATCTCTACCGCTGTAGAAAAGTCCGTTCCACCCTGCGGATATTTCGCATAAGCTGCAGCAACTCTACCATACAGACCCCTTAAGGTTGTGTAGTGTTCCCAATAATAATCTTTGTCAGACGCCCAATATAAAGCTTCGACCTTCAAATTATGTTTGATTATTTTACTTATATTATCTATTTCCGAAATAACTAAACGATATTTATTTGCAGACATAGAACCCGAATTATCAAACATTAAAACTATACGTCCTATATAAGATTCATCAGCTGATGAACCAAACGCTCCTTCAAGTCTTCTGGACGGGTCATTAGGTCTATACTCTTCTTTTACGTTTAAATAATTGGTAAGTAAAGCTCTTAATTTAACTTTCCAATTAGATAAATTCTGATTAACTTTCAGCGGCTTTTCCATAATAGGTGAAGAAGCCTTCAACGTTTTCTTAGCCTTTGCTAAAGAACTATTTGAGTCTTCATCATCTTTTACAATTCCAGCTTCTTTTAATTCTCTTAATTCATCTTGGTCTTCTTTACCTTGTTCATTATTTGTATTGTTCAAAATCTTTTCTACTACATCTTTTAAATCTTTTTGTGACATAGCCGGCATAGATGAATTAGATTTAGACTGTCTAACTAAAATGTTACGCATAGATTTAGGTATAGATGAATTTCCGCCACTTGAAGAGTCACTGCCAGAAGAACCACTTTGAGAATCTCCAGCTTGAGAAGTTGTACCCGAACTACCGCTATCTTGCGAATCTCCTTTGTTACCTTTCATATCATTCTGGCTTAAATCTCTTCCTGTACTTGAAGAGTTTCCACCATTACTACCTTGAGATGAATTATTTCCGTTTTGACTTTGTTGCGAACTTGATGAACCGCCACTCTGTTGATTTTGCTGGGAATTTCCGCTCTGTTGACGTTGCTGTGAGTTACCACCCTGCTGATTATCTTCCGTATCTACATTGTTACCGTTAGATACTATTTGTTTTTCATTTCCATCTTCATCAACCATGGAAATATTATCAGAAAATCTCTTGATAAAATCTAATATTTTATGAGTTACTATTACAGAATTATCTTTATAGTATTCAAGTAATGAGTTTGAAATAGAAAAATTAACTCCTAAATAGCCGTCAAAGTCAGTCACTTTAGATAAAACATTAGAAGGTAAAGATACTTTTCCATCTAACAGCTGTTTAAAAGCTTCTCTTAAAATCTTATAGAATTTGTCTTTTGTAAAATCTACTTTACCTAAAGAGAAAAACATGTCATTAGAAACGCCTGTTATCATCGGAGACTTTAACAAAACTTTTTCTAACGGCAAGTTTATACAAGCATCTTCTACTATATTACATAAAGTATGAGGATATTTTTTAAAAGATTTTTGAAATAAATGTCCTCTGTAGATGTGGCTCATCTCATGAGCCAGCAAAAGAACTATTGAATTTTTGGCTTCATTTACTATTAAATCAATAGCTCTTTTGTCAGTTAATTTTAAATATCTTATATATTCATTGGTAGACTGATAAAGTGCCTGATAAATAATAAATTCCGGATTGTACCAAAGCTCAACGTCTCCTGATAAAGTCCTGGTAACACATAAAGTCGGTATCTTCCTATTTACTTTCTGCGGAATGTGATTAAAGATAATAGCATATTGAGGAAATAAAATATTTAATCTCTTTACAGCAGCATTAAACAATTCAACGCCTAACTGCGGATTAACTTTTTTCATTTCCTCTTTTACTATATCAGCAAGCTTTTGTCTTATTTTTAATGTGTCTACATCAGCACTATAATTATTAGATAAAGTAGCTTCTTCTTTTGAGCCTTCCGGAGAATAAGCTACTCCTATTGAAAAAGTATTGTCCGGATTTTCTGTGTTAGTATCTTTAGCAAATATAAAGTCTATATCTAAAAAGTTCTTCTGTTTTTCAGAAACCAGTTTATTAAGCTCTTGTCCGTCTTTACTAACAAACTTTTCTTTTATATTTTGTATATGTCCTACTATTTCTTTAAAGTTATACATAAACTTTATTCCTCATAAGAAAATCCGATTCCGTTATATCTCGGTCGGCCTAAAGCTTCTATTGTGAGCTTATATAAATCTTTACTTCTAATCACTACTATATCAAAATCATATATTGTGTGATTAACATTCTGGCGATATTTAATTTTAAATCCGCCTGTAAATTTAGTGCTGTTATTTACATACCGCCCATCAGTCGCAATAGCAGGAACGAAATATTTCTCATAATCATTCCTGCTCACGTCTATAGAAATGATTTTATTACTGTCTTCTACTTCTTCTAAGTCAGTACGATAATCGATTGAATTAAGAAAAGATATAAGTACCTCTTTTAACATCTTATTTTGCTCCTTTATTAATATTAGCAGCTACTTTAGCTTTGATTTCATCAGAAACTACTACCCCTACACTGTCCATAAGCTCTACCAGTAAGTCTGCTGTATCAAAAGCTTTATTAATAAATTTTCTAAAATATGTACTGTCTTTTCCTGTATAAAGCATATTAACTTTATATTCATTTGATGGAAGACTATTTAAGAAAGCATAAACAACTTCTCTATCATATTCTGGGTCTTTATTATCAAAATGGTCAATATACTGTTTAAACAAGCTATTAACAACTGAATATCTCTTTTCAATTACAGGTATAATAGAAATTTCCTGTTCTAAGAATTTGTTTAATATGTCTATTGATACGCAATCTTCTAAATCATAATGCTCTATTTCTCGGTCAGACACATTATTATAAAACTGTCCGAATTTAGAAGAAGCATCACTTCCTACAATATAAGTAAAAGCTTCTTTACGGTCACGCATAACTTCAATATCTATCTGTCTTGCAATAACCGCTAATCTCTGGAAAGTCCTATAAAGAGAATCATCTTCTTTTATACTATCAGAAGTATGAGAAGCTACTAATTCCTGGAGCGTTTCTGCTACTGATTGAGAATCTACCTGCTCCCCACCTAAGGTAACAGAATAATCCCCTCTGGCACCAGCCCATTTATGAATGTACTTCTTGACTGTATTGTAGACATCTACAAAATCAGTATCTTTTCCCTCTCCTGAAATTAAATCAGCTACCTGTCTTTGTGTCTTTTCATCAGGGAACAATACAACTCCTCTAAACATAGAAGTTGATTTAGAGTTCTTTATAAATGTACTTAAGTCTTCCCACGCTCTGGTAGATGAAGAAGAACATTCTAATGACCGCTTTTCAACTGTATTCATAAAAGCAATAGCATCTTCCGGAGCTAAGTCATTAAAATATTTTTGTACTTCCGGAGCAAATTCTGAATCTTTCATATACTTCTGGAAAGATTTTAAATCAAGCTCATCAAATTCAGGTTTCTTTAATACTGAAAATCTTGCTGAAAATGCAGGGTCAAGAGGTTTAACGTCAGAATAAGCTTCCCCTACGTTACAAGAACCTACAACTTTTACTCTGTCTTTATTGAATTTTATACCTCTAAATCTGTGGTCTGAAATAACTTCTAAGATAGCACTCATAAGAGTCGTATCAGAAAGTCTATTCATTTCATCAAAATGAATAATAACTTCCTGTCCTACGTCCGCTGCTTTTCTTAGCTTATAATATAATTCTCCGTCACAAGCTTTTATAGTAGTCTTTTCAGGCAAGTTAAATTCAGACAGCTTAGGCAACTCATTTAGTTCAGACTCATTTAAATTAAGTCCGCCTAAAATATAACGGGCTACAGATACAGTAGTAGGAATACCCATCAAGTCCAGTCTATCTTGTTCAGCTAAGTTTACATCTATCAGTAAAGCCTTTCTTTTATTTGCTATTGCTTTTAACCTTGAAGATTTACCCATAGATGAAGCTGTTTCAAGCAGAATAGGTGTATTAGAATCAATACCCTGTTCTATAAAATCAGACATAACATCATCAGAAAGTTCAGCTTCTTTATATCCTAATTTAGTCAGATAGTCATAGAAGTTTTCTCCACCTTCTCCTAAAAGACCCATAAAGATATCTTTCTTAATTACTTTATCGGGATGTTGATAAAGATAGTTTGAAGCCATTTCCCACGTGCGGAAGTTAGGATAAGAAGTTTCCCCAGCTTTGTCAGTATCCCCTGTATCATTATAAACTTTCTCTACTAAAGAAAAATCATAATACTGTGTTGGGAATTTTTCTAAGTATTCTCTTACTACCGGATGAATGTTAGTCCTGTCTCCTTCAGACTTTTCATCTGCCCAGGCTTTCCACGGTTTAATAACATCTTCCGGCAAAATAGGAATAGGTTCAAAACGGTCATTAAAAGCAGCATCGTCTGAAATTCCTACTTGATATATTGACTGTAAATCTTCTTCTTTTCCTACGGCATAGTTAGAAGCTGCTACAATCTTAGCATACTTCATAGGGTGACCCATAAATTCCTTGTCCGACAGTATCTTTGTAAAAGCTTGTCTGATAGGTGGATAACATCTCATAAGTTCGTCCAGGAACAGAACAGGCGGTTTTGCTCCTTCTTTAAACTTATTCAATATTTTTGTGAGTCTTTCTTTGTCATAGTCTTCTGCGGTTTCTATTTTCTCTTCTATAATAGGAATAGATTTACGGCAGAAATCTACGTATGAATCTAAGCATTCTATCATAAAAGAAGCAGGAGCTGAATTTGCCACTATCTCTGAAAGGTCCTCTAAATCTTCTGTATTATTTACTTTAGATAAACCTTGTAAGTCAAGACGTGATAAGAAAGCTAACCGAATATCTACTAAACGATAGCCATACTGGTCAGCTAATTTCTTAACCATAGCAGATTTAGCTACCCCTGACTGCCCTAAAAGCAAAGGTATTCTATTCTGCGGTTTATCATTTTGAAAATAAACATCAAGTCTACTTACATATGTAGGGGTACCTGATTCTACATTCCCTACACTGTTTTTAAATTCATCATCATCTACTTTGTTAAATAGGTCTTTGAGATTTGCTTCATCAATAGTCATAAGTTTCATAGGTTTCCTTTGGATAGATTCATTAATATAATTATTAAAAGGGTGGTCATCAGTTAAAGAGTCTTTGTGATTTAAGCAGAAGTCTAAATAGTAAGAGTCCGAAACTCCCCCTATTTCCTGTCCGTCTATATCAGAATAGACTACAGTCGTTCCGCTTTCTGCCGTATCTACATATGAGTTTCTTAAAACATCGTTATAGTCTACTTCGACTATCATTGCTTTAATTTTCTCCATATGCTTTTTAATCGAATATACGACAAAATCAGGTTCTGTCATTACATAAAAATTAAATGGACGAACCTGATATATAGTTGGTGATTTTATTGAGCTTACTACTGATGAAGTAAACTCATCTGATAGATTGTTAAATTGTGAGGCTTTAGCTGTCAGTAAAAGATTATTTGTATCAAAGTCTACTACTTTGTTTGATATAACGGGACATTTTTCTAAGAAAGGTAAATAATCTTGTACCACGATAATTTCTCCTTATTGCTGTAATAAGTATTTGAATAAATATTTAAAAGCTATTGAAACTTCTGTATCAAACTGCTTACTTAATGATATATTTCTGTTGCTTTCCCAGTCTATATCCATAAGTTCAAAGATAGGTTTCAGCCGCATATATACTGAAGGTGAATATGAAATCTGATACTGTCCTGAATCTGTTTTATATATACATTTCAACGCAAATACCAGTACTAAAACCTGAAACATTGTTACGACTGTCCGAATAAAAACATAGTCTTTATTCTGGTCATCTAAATAGTCCTGGTCTCCCACTTGCTGGAGTTCTTTAACCAGTTGCATAAACCTTTGATTCATGAAAATACGGCTCATAGCAGACCCGCCGGCATCTTGATACAGCTTTCTGATGTCTTCGATATCATCGATATCAGGATTATCCATAAGCTCTTTTATTTCATCATTATATTTCCTCAAAAGCGGAAGTACAATAACATCACTCTTCGGTCCAAAAGGTTTTTTAGACAAAAGCTTTCTAAAATATTTCTGGTAGTAAGTAGAAATCAGCTGTAACTTCATTGTTTAACCTCTCTTTGAATTAATTTTGTCAAATAATTGAAAGTGTAAAATATCTCCTTAACAGAATCTGCTTTATAAGTGTTACTAAATTTATAATACGATATTTTTCACTTAGTAAATATTTCTTTCTCCCAAAAGGTTTTACTTCTAAATAAAAATCCTTTGGCAATAACTTACGTAAACTATCAGGAAGTATTGTTGTTAAATCTAAAAATCCCCTTGTTATTGAGTAAAAAGCTGATTTAGTGGCAATTCTTCCACCATCTAAAAACGCTATTGCTACTTCTTCTAAATTACTCTCCTTTAAAATTTTGTATGATTTAATATTATCTTTAGCACTATTATTTACTAAAATATAAAGCTGGTCTTGTTTTGTCGCCTTATATGTTAAGTAAGAAAATTTTCGTACGGGTATTATAGATTTTATAACATAATATATGTCTACCTTCTCTCCCTTTTTAGGCTTCACATATCTATATAGAATAGTAAGCACAGATTTATATAAATTTACATTCTTAACTAACAAAATTAACTTATCTACAACATTTAAAATATTGTAATCAACTCCGCTATTTAAAAGCTTCACCATCAACTGAAAAGCGTCTAAGTTTTCTTCTTTTAAGTTAAATAAGTTAAAATCCAAACTAAGTTTAAAAGCTATCAGTATATCCCTTATATTATTTTTATCGTCTTTAAAGTTTAAATAGTCTTTTAGCTGTTGGTCAGTTCCTACATAAACAGCTACCCCTAAACTTGGGTCAGTTAAATAAAAATTTCCTGATTTAATTCCATAAAATAACCCAAATAAAACTACATAAGGTTCGTCAACTTTTAACAGTTTAATATTTAATTTAACATATTTACTAAAATTGTCAAAAGATACTATATGTAATCCAGTAAATTCTGGAAATATCTTCTGTATTTTAAGTAGATAGTCAGTTTTTTTACTTATATCCTTATAAAATTTAATTACAGCCTCTTGACCGTTAATGCAAGAAATATTTAATTTGAAAGTTTTTTCTTGTACATTCATTGGCAGTACCCTTCTACAAACAGTTTATATTTTATATTATACTAATTCTTTCATTAGTCTTTTTGAGATTTTGTTAAATATTACAGAAAATCGTCTACTATTGTGAGTATTATGAATAAACTTATTTGCTTGAAACTCATGACCAAAATTAATTTTATTAGGGTCTGTAGGAGATTTTATAGAAGTCGCTTTATTAAAAGTTTCTTCCCCCATTAAATCTTTTGCCGGACTTATTAAATCTTGAAAAGTAACTTCTGTCGTTTTTTTCTAAAGAAGGACTTTGTTTAATGAAATATTCTGTTAATTCCACCTTATTTACATAATTAAGAATTTTATTATAGTGTTCTGAATCAGAATCATATTGGCTTAACGGAACATCAGAAGAAGCTCGGTATAAATAATATTTACAAGCTGATGAAGATTCTATAGGAACTATAGTAGAATTTTTATAAAATACTCTTTCTATATCTGAATAAAGGTTTGTTTTTTCCGCATTCAATTTTAAAATCCGTTGAAAGAAAAACTGAACTTCTATAACTTCTTTAGCTAAATTAAACAGCTTATATACAAAACCATCAACACTACTTGGGTCTGATACACTCTCTACAGAATGACTACATAACAAGTCTATTAATAACTCAAAATTATCTACTTCTTTTTCTATTTCTTCATCTTTATTTAAAAAATATTCTATATTTCCTGTTAGCTTATAAGCCATAACTTTATTAATAAAATCTTGACTTAAATCTACTCCTAAATAAAGAGATAAATCAGCTAAAGTATTAAACGGAACTGCAATACCAGTCTCCGGTTCAGTTAAATAAAATATTTCTGTTTCCGGAACATAATACATATTAAACAAATAAATATAATTTACCGTTTTGTTTTTTCATCCCAGTAAAGACAAAATAACTTTTCATTTTCATCTACTTCAAAGGGAAAGTCGGTAACATTTTCCGCTTTTCTTGTAGTAGATTTAAACAATAATATAAAAAGCATATATATTTACAGTCATTATCTCTATTTGAGTTCAGTAATTTATCTATGAAAGTTAATTGTCTTACAAAACTAATTATTCTACGGGATACTTCACCAGTATCCAAAAAATAAAGTTTCTTCATGTTAGGACACCTCATTTAAAACAGATTTAGATATTTTATTAAAAATTACAGAAAATCTTCTATCCAGTAATCCTCTTTTATATAAAAAATTAGTATTCATATCAGCATAATCCCCAGCATATTTTTCTTGCCCTGGTTCTATTTCAACCTTATTAAATGAATTTAAAGCTCTTTTACTTATATGAAGCTTTAACGGCTCTAATAAATCTGCCGCTGATTTTTCCGCCGATTCTATTGACGATGAAGTTTTTATGAAATACTCTTTTAGCTCTTCTTTATTTAATGCTCTATATAATGAATTAGACACGTCATTTGTAGTAATATTAATATCCACTACATTATCTAAAGACAATTTCTTTAAATCATCTAACTTATTTGCAAAAATAAACAAATAAGGAACAAAAGAAGCAGATATACCGTATAATTTTATATTAGTTTGCCAGTCTTCCAGTAAAGAAAAAAATCTTCTTGAATTATTAACTAATAAAGTACAAACAAAAACAACATCCAATAAAGTTTTCTTGACTTGATTGATGTCTACCTGGCTCTCTTGTAATGAATTTTGCAAACATGAAATTAAAAGCTGGAAATTATCTACGTCTTCATCATCTCCGGTTTCAAAAAAATTTGCTATGTTTCCGGATATTTTATAAGCTAAAGCTTTTTTAAAGAAGTCATTTCTTATCTTAAACTGCAACTTTTTTTCAAGAGTCGTTAGAGACAATATAGGAATAGCTCCAACATCTGATTTATTAGCATAAAAAATTTCTGTGTCCGGTGAATAGTACATACCCCAAAGACATATAAAGTTACGTGGATTTACACAAGTAACAGCTTCTCCTCGTGTTAGGACCCTTATACTATTTTTAGTTAAGTTATGTACTATAAAAAATAAAGATTTAGTTTTAAAGAAAGCTTCATATCTTTTTATAACCGAATTAACAGCCTTTATAGAATGAAACACATTATCTAAATTCTGTTCATCTGATAGAAAAGTATCTAAATGAAATTCAAAAAGAGTTTTTTCTACTCCCATTTAACTTACCTCTTTAAGTAGTATCTTAGATATTTTATTGAAAATTACTGAAAACTTCTTACAATATAATATACTCATTTCTCCATAATACGTTGTATAAAGCTCTTTACTTTGTTTAGCATCCGCTTCTATTTTACTATCGGCTGTATCAAATAAAGAAAGAGTTCTCTTAGAAACTTTATCTTGGATAGGCTTTAAAAAATCCTTTATTGATTTATCAGCTACATCAAGAGACGGTGAAGTTTTTATAAAATACTCTGAAAGCTCTTCTTTATTTAAAGCTTTATATAAAGGATTAGTTAAATTAAATTCACTTGTAGTAAATTCATGTTCTACAAAATATGACGGATAATCAAGAGAAGCTTTTCTAAAATCATCTATATTATCAATACCTAATAGAGTATTTTTCTGAAACGTACATTCTATAGTTTTAAATTCTTCCTCTTCAACATGTTGTGCAAAATCTTCCATAAAAGCACCAAACGTAAAAAGAAATCTTGTCATTGCATCTGTAAATTTAAGTAACCTATCTTTTATTTCTTTTTTGTCTGTGATAACCTCAACGTTCATATTCTGTAAAAGATTAACCATTAAAGAGAATGTATCCGATGTTGTATCTTGAATATCAAAAGATAATAAATCATCTATATTACCTGTTACTTTATAAAGTAAAACTCTCTCGGTAAAATTTTGATTAATAGGATATTGCAAATATTTACTTAAAGCTTTTAAAGAAACAACAGGTATCGCTATCTTCTCTGATTTATTAGCATAAAAAATTTCTGTGTCTGGTGAATAATAAGCTCCAAATATCTTTAAAAAATTTTGAGGTCTAATTTCTTCTTCCCAGCTTAAAATTACATAATCATCATGGAAATTTTCATATTTAAAAAGATATTCCATATTTAAATCTTTTTTTAGTCTTCTTAGTGGAGAATTTACTATTCTTACTCCACCCTTTATATCAGAAGTAGGATAATTTACTCGATAAGACCGTTTCATTTTAACTTACCTCTTTAAGCAGTATCTTAGATATTTTGTTGAAAATGACTGAAAACTTTCGGTCAGTTAATCCTCTGCTATATTTTGCTCGTACTGCATTATAACCTATGTCTCTCTTTTCAACTGCTTTATCGAAAGCCGAAATTGTTCTTCCGCCTGTCACATCTTTTACAAACTCTAAATGTTCTTTCATTGATTTTTCAGCCACATCAAGTGAAGAAGAAGATAATAAGAAAAAGTCAAATAGTTCTTCTCTATTAAAAACTTTATTTTCTACTATGTCTTCTTTATCATAAGTAGAATCTGTACATGAAGAATAAAGATAAGATTTACTATTAAATCTTTTAACAGGCTCCGTGCAAGATGGACCTAACCAATACTCATAATTAAATAAAAAAGTAAACCTACGTTTTATATTATCTACAAGGACTACAAATTTTTTTAAAATTCTGGTCGCTTCATTAATATCTACATTAAATATTTCAGAATGATTCTGAAGGAGATTAATTAAAAGCTCGAAATTATCTGTATCCTTAACATCTTTATTTTCATATAAAAAATAATCCAATTTCCCTGATATTTTAAAGGAAACGGCTCTTTTTACAAAATCATCTGAAATTTTAAAATTTAAAATCCTTTCAAAAGTTTTTAAATTAATAAAGGGAATAGCTCCCCCACCTTTAGGGTGATTGAAATAAAATATTTCTGTTTCAGGTGAGTAATATAAGCTAAAAAGTTTTATTGCATTAGTCGGCTTAACTATTTCATCCCATTCAAATTTAACAGCTCTAACATTCATATCTTTTCTTTGTATACCTGGTTGAGTTGCCAACGCACTTTCCGGAACATCTTCTAAATTAACGATTCTATAAGTAAATAAACAATCACTCTCTGCTATTTGATTTTTTAACTCGTTCCCCCATTTATAAAAAAAGTCACTTAAAAAAGAACTTAAAGTATGCCACCAGTTTTCTACATTCACATAATCTGGAAAAAATCCGTATATTTCTCTATGCATTTATCTAAGCCCCTCCATTCAAACTTACCTCTTTTAATAGAGATTTACTTATTTTATTGAAAATTACTGAAAATTTACGATTAAGTAATTCATTCCGTCTATCAAGCTGTCCTAAAGGTTTATCTATAAAAGCATCTATTTTATCTAAATTAGATTGGTCAGCTGCCTTATTAAAGAAAGAAGCAGCCCTGCTACTTACTCTACTTTTTAACGGTGTAACTAAATCTTTAAAAGCTTTTTCCGCACTTTCAACAGAATCAGATTTATCTAAATAGTAGTTAGATATTTCTTCCCTATTTACAGCTTTTTGCAAATTTAACAGTTCTTTTTTATCTTTAAAAGCATATTCCAGTCTATAAATTAAAGTGGAATACGAATAAAGAGTTTTACTTACAGCAGAAAAATTATTACTGTCTACCATCCCTTCTTGTGAAGCTGCAAAAGAAGGAGCAATTTCTTTATATAAAGAAGTGTTAAATTCATACATATCCAAAGTAGACATGTAAATATGATAGAAATAAACCTGTAAAGCTGATACTAAATTTACCATCTTATAAAGAAGTTTACTTCTACTTTTTGTATCTAAAGCACTGTTATAACTATCAACACCTTTAGTCAACATTTGCACTAAAAGCGAAAAAGAATCCGCATCTTGAATTTCAGACTCTTTAAATAAAGTCTCTAAATCTCCGGTAATTTTATATGATAAAGCTCTGTTTTCAAAATCAGTTTCTAAAGGAAGCTCTAAATACTCCGCTAAAGTTTTTAACTTCATAATCGGCACAGCATAATCATATTTAGGGTCGTTTAAATAAAAAATATTTGTGTCCGGAGAATAGTACATACTAAAAATGTAGATACTGTCTTTCGGCTTGACAGTCTCTTCCCATTCCAGTTTTAAAAAACTTAATTCTTCATCAATAGTATCATATGGAAAATCAGGGTCTTGTTCCGCTTGTTTAAAAGTTAAGAATTTTATGTTAAATAAGAACTCTCCTAAATAAAGGTTCATAGTATTTAAAATGCTTTTAAACAAGTCTTCAAATTTAGACTTCTTATAAAAAATATTCGATTCTCCAGTACCTAACGATAAATATAAAGTTCTTTTCATCTTAAGTTCCTTTCATCTTAAGTTCCTTTTACAAATACTGAAACGTCTTTCTTTGAGATTAAAAATGATTGGTCTTCTTCTACTTCAAGACTGTAAATAAAATCATCATAAAAATAATTTGACTTCTTTATCAAAACTTTCTGATATATTATACTTTTCTTTCCGTGAGGACTTAATCCAAAAAATTGTTTGGGAAGCTCTTTTAAAGCTTCTATACTATTATTATACGATGAAATAAAAAATAGCTGGTTTTCAGTAGCGTAAATTACTTCTTTCCCTATTATCAATTTACCCACTTTATCGTATGAGATAGTCTTCCCGATAACCTCTCTAACTCTATTTCTATGCGTGTAAACATAGTCTCCTATATTTACTAAATAGATAGGCAGTCTCCCTCTTGATGTTTTAACTAAAGTAGAAGCTGAAAAACAGTCTCTCATTTAAAATATTCCCCGAATAATTTTTTATGTATATTAAGAACTTCTTCCTGTGAAATCTTTCCCTGTATAAAATCATTTAATGTATTAGCCTGTATCTTTACATCTAAAATTTCATACATAGATACTGATTGATAAGAAAGCTCTATTAAAGAATGTGTTAAGAATGATGAAAGATACTTGGCTAAAGTTAAGTCGTTAGGCTGCTCTTTGCCATTAAGAACTTTTCTAAGTCCTATATAGAAAGCTTTAGTCCTCATTGATTTAAAAAATTCCTGCTTAACGTTTACCATTACATTTCATCTCCCATCTCTTCTTCAGGAACTCCCTCTTCAAAATCGTCTGATAAATCCTTCTGAATAATAGAAGGTGTTTTTTCTTCTTTAGGCATTATATTATCCCATAACTCTTTGAGGTTAAGCATCTTAGCTAAAATATATTCATACAAAGCGTCTTTGTCTATCTTCTTAAAGAACTCTTCATCTTCGGAGATAATAGATTTTAAAGTTTGTGCCATAGTCAACGTGTCATTTAATGTAGTTGACCTGTCATTTTCCTCTGCTGAATAAAGTCTCGGAAGTACAATTGTAAACTTATTGCAGTCAGCTTCTCGCCCTTGTGTATATAAATAATAATCACACAAAGCTTTAATGCCTACAGCTAAACATGCCTGGCAATGTCTAACCATTCTACTATATCTAACGTCTATCTTCAAAAGGCTCTGATTGCCTATTCCGCCTGAAACATCTTCTGCATCTCCTAAATAAGCTTTCGGTATCTTTAAAGCTCCGAAAAGTTTTGTTCTATAATAATCTAAATCAAGAAGTGCTTTAATATCCATGTCTCCGCCAACAGTGTCTACAGTAACATCACCTTTACCGTTTCGTGTAGGAACATATATAGACCCACCTAACGGTAACGGCTGGTTGCGACTGGAATACTTCTTTCCTGGAATATCAACAGTTTCTGTTTTAGTAATCGCTTTCTGAAATTCCGCTAAAGCAGATTTTACTTTCTTTCTGTCAAAAGCCCCTACTTCTATTTTAAAGATACGATAAAAAGCAGATTTATTAAATCTTGCTACTAATAAAATCAGCTCTAAAAGCTCTAAAGTCTCAAAAGCTTCTCGTGCCTGATTTATAAAAGAAGTACCAAATTTAACTTTAAATTCTTTGCTTATTTCAGTAGTTCCTTTATAGTACCTTAAATTGATTTTATCTCTATGATTTCCTCTATCATTTATGATATGGATATAATCTCTTGTACCGTAAATGACTTTATTCTTATCTTTGTCTTCTGCTACAAAGCCTACGTTATCTCCATATTCCTGAATATCCTGTACAGCAAGAGGGTCTGTTATTATTTCATATAAATGTCCTCTCTTGACCACCAGCTTTTCGTCTTGCTCGTCTTTAGGCTTTTCTCTTTCAGCTATGATGTCAGATTCATAAGTCTTTAAAAAGACTTCTCCATAAGCTACAAGATTATAAGCAATAGGATATAAGTTCTGGTCTATCTTTAAAATGTCATAAAGAAAATGATGTACAGTGTCTATTATATCTTCTTTTTCTTTTTCCGTTCCTGATATATTATAAAGATTTCTAATAGACTTGTATTCCTCTAAATTAGGCTCTGCCCAACAAACATGCATACGGTCAAAGTCCATCTGCGTTGCATCTTCTGTTATCATTTCAATAGCAGAACCTACTACAGAATCATTCATCATATTCTGTAAGTCAGTTATTATATCCTGTCTTGTGTTTGATAACTGTTTTACAGACGAAATAAAACTTAAAAGATTCTGTACAGATGAACCCTCTATTTCAGATAAAAAAGTTTCTTCTACCTGTAAACCTGAACCTGATTTATTAACAGGTATTAAAGTTTTAAGAGACTCGTTAATACTCTTGATTATGTCCACTTCTTAATCTCCTTTTATTGCACTGATGTTTGGAATGTCTAAAAGCTCCTGCATTGTAAATCCTTCATCTTCATCAACATTCATATCTTTGTAAAAATCTAACATTCCTCCTACCGATGACTGTGTAATTCCTGGTGAGGCTGATGAGCCATGCTTAAATGCATTATATACAGCACCCACGATTCCGTCACAAACGTCTTTTGAGTTGTGTACTATAATAGAATTATATAACTGGAAGTTGTCTGTCTTCTCCATCTCTATATCATAAACAGGCATCTTCACTCCATTAAATGATATTTTCTCTATGTCTGTGACTATAATAGGTTCCGGATTATCAGTCAACATAGACATTCCAGCAGATAATTTATCCGCCCTGATATACTTTAAGTTACTTAACCTGAATAAATGATTGTCTGTTCCTTTTACTACCGAACCGTCAGAAAAAGTTATTTTATATAAGCTGTCTATAAATTTAGATATCCAGCATTTTTTCATCTGGCTCTCTACTATAGCTCCTGTCTCCGTTGATGAATAAAGAGTAGCTTTTTTATTCATCAAAGCGTACATAGGAACATTTCCTTTTGGTGTCTTTATTAATGTATTACCTAACAAGCAGCCGTCAGAAGGATGGTCTACTTTCCCGCCGTGGTTTTGCCCTGCATCAGGAAAATATAATAAATCAAATAGCTCTTTTTCCTCTGGAGCATATCTATACCCTTTTATTCTTCCTTCATACATGCACTGTATGTAGTATAAATAAGCATCAGCAGTGCGGTCTACAGATTCAAGTCCTGAAGGTATTCCAGCTTCAGCAAACGCCTGGAGTGAGTACGATGACTGAAATTGGTCTTGTGAAATATACCCATACTCTATTCTCCACTTTTCCCGCATATAAAAGATAAAATCAATTATTTTCTGTATAGATATCTTCCTCGGAGCATGCGGAGGTTTTATCTTTAATTTCATATCAATAATGATATAAGGTAACTGAACTCCTGATGGCGTAGACTCCCAATGGTCTATATAACACATGCCTATTCCTGTTGAGTCGTTAGTAGTTGACATGTCTATATGCATGTATCTCGGCTTGTCTATATTCCTGGGTCTATATCCCTTTCTAAGAAAATCCCACACCTGTATAGAGTCTCCAGTAGCTACAGATATTTCATCTTTGTAAAAGGGATGTATTATATTATCAGTACAGCTATCTAAATAAGTAGTCCTGGAGTTAAACAGCTTTCCCATCGGAGCTACAGAAATACCTGCTATATCTTGAAGTGACCGTGTTACATTTATTTCAAAAGATTTCCTAAAGTCTTCCGGTATAGCTATAAATTGTTCTTTATCATAGGCATCTAATGACTTGATAGCTTCTTCTATATTGTCCGTCTTGACTGTGAGTGTCTTATTGACAGATTCTAAATACTGCCTGATATCATTGACTTCTTTTATTATAACGGGGTCTATTAAATTAGAACCTTTAAATACATAGAAACATTTGTCTGAATATGTTCCTTTTGGCTTGACTTCCCACAATCTGGCGTTTACTACTTTTGTTTTTGAATCTTTTCCTTGCAGCAAAGATTCTCTTATTCTCTTGTCTGTAAATGAGGATGTAGATGTGTTAGACGATACTAAAATAGATAACGATGAATCATGACCTTTACTCATGAATCGGGAAGCAGACCTATTTACAACGGATGAATACATATCCGCTACTTTACTATAATTCATTGTTGATTTCTGTGTAGACTGTGCGTCTTTCTGAAAGAAGTTAGCTTCGTCAAGAATAGTACCGATTATATTCATACCGATAGAATTGTGAGTGATTAAAGAGTTACATGTATAAAGCTCTCCTTCAACGGAAGCTCCGTAACATTCCTGCTCTCCTAAATACTCTATCTTCACGACTGATTCTATCTGTAAAGAATCTTTCATTCCTCTTGGTTGTGAGTCTTTTGTCTTGCACAAAAAAGCTCCCCTTAATTCCCTGTCTTCCGCCGGAAGTAATTTACAGAATCTTTCATTAGACATATTTTTTAAGAATACAATATATATCAGATATTTACTTAAATTCTTCTCGTGATATGTTGTCTGGAAACCTAAGCACGACAAGAGATTATGTAAATCCTGTCCTAAACTTGAAGATGAGAAAGTAAAAGAAAATGTCCGTTTATCTAATTTACCACTCGATAAGAATAATCCATAAAAGAAATAAAACTGCTCTTCAAGCTTTAAATTAACTATTGAGTCAGGAATTACTCTGTCTTTTCTTTCTTCTGATATTTCAAGCTTCTTCAACAAATTAACTAATTTTAAATCTTGTATAGTAATCTGGCTATAGGCTATTGCTCTGTCTTGTATCTTTGTATTTTCCGGTAATATTTCTTTTATATAATCAATATTTTTAGTTAAGAATCTATCTATTATTACTATATTATTTTTATAAACTATTTCTCCAGTTCCTATTATCATTCCTAAAAGAGTAAGTAACTTAGGATTAAAGTTTTCTATTTTATGAATAGATTTAAATGATTTAGTAGTTGTGTTCTCGTAACCATTAACTCCGGTAAACAGTAAGTCTCCGTACTCTAAATGCTGTGTTTCAACAAAACCTCGGTGTGTGTAATGTAAATGATTATCTTTAGTGATGAGCTCTCTTCCTGTGTCTGTATAAACTTTATACATTTCTCCGGTAGCTTTGTAGGTATATCGTACTTTCTTAAATTCGCTACCGTTATAGACAAAATATTTGTCTGTTAGCTGCTTGGCTCTTACTATCCCTTTGCTTGTCATAATCATAGAATTAGGGTCTAAGCAGTGTACAGAAGATGAACCATACATAAACATTACATTATCCGGAAATTGCAGAATAGAATCTAATCTTTCATTTCTCTGAAATCTATCCCTGAAATAAGGTATCTGGTCTATCATTCCTTTAAACTGCCCATACCCTGTTAATTCAGCCTGTGCTTTAGAAACGTTGAAGTACATGAACCCAATGATTGATGAAGGCATTAAATCAAACAATCCTGCTATATGTTCATAGCAAGATAATTCATATAGCTTCCTAACCATTAAAAAGTTAGCACATGAAGTTTTGCCTGTATTATGTGATATAAACGGACCTACAGAATAGTTATGACAAGCTGCTATATTTAAATCTCGGCAATATGATTTCTGTGTATATATTGATTTCACTTTGTCTACATAAATATCATATTTCTTTATTAAATAAGCAGTTGTTGTATTTACTCCAAAATCTTCTATTATATGCTTATGTGCAAGCTCTCTAACTTGATATTCTACAGTCTGATTAAATTTCTCGTCCTGTAATATCTTCTTATGAAATAAAACTATATTATATCCATCTGTTTCTACAGTTAAAGTTTGATTTTCTATCTTTGAGTTTATGCCAAATAAATCCAGCAAAGACTGTATGTCTCTTAAATAAGTCCTTGATTTTGAATAAACTTTATACTCTACTATAAGATTTTTGAGAACATAAGCTATTCCATTTCTATTTAATAGATAAATAGAAGGAGCTACGGTCTGATGTGATTTAGAGTATAAAACTAAGCTGTCTAAAGTATCCTTTGTCATTTCCATCTTTCCAAAAGGACGCTCTGCTCGATGACAGATTAAATAATCAGACGGTTTTATACTTCCTAATGTCCGCCATACTATATTAAATTTTCTGTCAAATATTCTAAACCTATGTTCCGGCGTTCCCTCAATTATTCTTCCTGATTCAAAAACAATTCGTTTAGTTTGTGCTACTCCACGGTCTTTTACTAAATTGATATCTTTAAATCCACCTTCAGTATAAACTTGAAGTCTTGGTAAAGTTACTTTTACTTTATCCGATAACTTAACAGACGGCAGCTCTGCTATCTGTTTCAAAGTGAGTAACCCTAAAGAGGTCGGTATCTTAGTGTCTTCATGTAAGCACCCTAAACCACCTGATAAAATGACTTCATTATATTTACCTCTGTTTGTTTCAAAAATATCAATTAATAAATTCTTCCAGTACGGATAAATGTAGGAACCCTCCACACCTACATAATATTCATCATTCACCCACTGGGAAGCTGGAACCATAGGATACCGTAATTTTGGTTTTGAGAATAAATCCTTGCATTTAATCGCTTGTCTTAATATTGAGATAAGCTCGCTGGAATCTTTCTCATCCATTCCCTCGACTATGCTGTGGTCTGTCATGTGTTCCTCCTAAATTTTTCTTTCTATAAGATATAAGAAAAGTGGAGCAGTTTTCACTCTGCTTCACAGTATAAATTTGAAATTCTCTTATAGAAGTCTGATTTTACAGTTTTGACATTTTTCTTAAAGTGTCAGAACTCATAAAGTCTTTTTGAAGCCTCTTACAAGCCATTATACGTTGTTTTCGTCCGAATCTTCGGCAGTTATTGAGTCCACAGCGTTTGCGACAGGCTCTTTATTGATAACTTCCGACAAAACTTTGATAGCTTCCTCCGCTTTATCGTTAGGTAGTGCCATAATGCGGGACATCAGCTGCTCCTGCATAGAACCATTGGATGAAGAATTAATCTGATGGTTCTGAATAACAAACTTCCGCATTGTCTCCGCCATGTCTGTCAGATTCTTGTTTACCTGTTTATATATTTCCAGCTTGGTTTTGTCCGGATACAGGTCGAACTTATTCATGTCCAGCAAAGATTCTTCCATCTGTTCAAGTTTCTTTGCTAAAGAAATCTGTCTGCGTAAAGAATTAATAACTGTAAGCCCTAAACCCATTGAAACTTTGTTACTGATGTTAGTAGTAGCTTTCTGAACATCATGCGGAGCTTCCGGTGAGTTACCGAAAGCGAACGCAATGAAGTTCCGTAAATCTGTTTCAGACAACCCTGTATTGCTAAGGTCGATGTCTGAAATAATGTCATTAGTATCTTCTACTAAATCTACAGCTGATTCCACATTGTCCAAATCATAATCAGAAGAAACTGTTTTCATGTACTAACTTTCCTTTCCTTGACCACTTAATATAACGAACTCCGAAGCCTTGACTTCTTCTAAGCTTTATCAAGTACGGGTCGACCTTAGGTCTGTCTTTTGTCTTGATTGTTATAGGACTTGACACTGCCTGATAACGCTTGTCTGAAAGTTTCATTGCTCCGTCAACTATTATATTATACTTGTTTTCGTCAGTGGCGTTTCTAAATTCAACCTGGAAAGTTTCTCCTTCTCTAATATCAGCTGTGCTTGGGAATGTTACTATCTCTACCGGAGGCTCTGCTGATGTAGAAACTTTTACTAATGTTTCTGCCTCATTATTGATAGTAACATAAGGTCTCGGCTCTACTTCTATTGTAACATCAGCATCGATTAATTTAAATTCCTTGCCTTCCTTAAGTATTCCTACTAAAGGCTCTTTTATTTTATATCCTGGCTTAGGAATAATTTTTATCTTGCTACCTACAAATAATGAAGTATCCCCATCATGAATTACAGCATTTTCTACTGTCTTGACTTTCACATGTGTTTCGTCCGGAATATGTATAGTAGCAGGAATTTTCTTATGCTCACAATCAACCGTTACTACAGGACCTGAAACTTTGTAAGAATATCCGTCAGGAATAGAAGCTTGAAGTTCAGCCCCAGTTACTTTCATATCATATTTATCCTTAAGTGAAGTGACCCTAAAGAATACTTTAAAGATTTCTTCATTATGGAGCAAGTGTGATGGGAAAGTAGTTACTTCATTGTCCTGTACTAATATCTTAAGTAATGAATCTTTGTTATTGTATAAGATAACTGTAGGCTCTTCTTCTACATCTACTTCTACTTCTTTAGCTACTATAGTAAATTTGTTCGGGTCAGATGTCGCCTTAAGTCCTTTTAATAATGTAGGATTTATTTTAAAGAATTTCTTCGGCACTATCTTTATAACATCGGTAGTAGATATAGATGTATCACCATCATGGATTTCTCTACCATCTGATTCAGCTGTTACAGTTACATTAGCTGCATGTTTAATCTTAATATGAGACGATACTACTTTCATAACAGCAGATATATTTACATCAGTAGTTCCTACACGATATCTATGTTCAGAAGGTGTAGCAGTTGCTCCGGTAACATTAATATCATATAAAGGTTTATAAAGGTCTTCATCTCTATATTCAATGACTATTTCCTGGGTCTGATGAATTTTATCCGAACACGGGAACGTATCAATATTGTTACGTACACTATTCCAATAATAAGATACTGAAATAATATCCGGATTATCGTTATTAATTGTAACAAACGGAACAGGCTCTATTTCTATAGTGACATTCTCATCCGTGATTTCATAAAGATACCCCAGTTTTTGAACAGCACCTACTACAGATTTTACTCTATATTCATAAGAATATGGAGGTCTTTGAATCTTAAGCTTATCACCTATTGCTAATGAGTAGTCATTATCATAGATTGGCTCATTACTCATATTAGTGACGTTAGTGTGTTCTTTATCCAAAATATGAATCTTTGCTTTATGATTTGCTTTAATAATAATAGGACTGCTCAATGCTGTATACATCATTTCAGATTTATGATTAGCAGCTATAACCGATAGTTTATAATCATTCAAATAACTCGGATTTATCCACTCTATAAGGAAATCTTGATTATCATGAATGGTATCAGAATTTGGATATGTCGTTAATGTTACTATAGGTGGGTCTACTGTTTTTACAGCTACAATATCAGGATTCTCATTATCTATCATAACGCAATGAGCTTCCTCTACATTAATAACTACTGATGTAGCATCTTCCCTAACTATATACGTTACTTTTGTACTGGAGTAAGTATGATATACTTCGATACTATCAGAAAAAGTTATATTGATATATTTTTTAAATGCTGGGAGTTCAACAGTAAATTTATCGCCTCTCCTAAGAACTGTACCATTTACTAAATCAGAGCCGTCTCTAATGTTAGTAATCTTTACTTTTGTAGTATTAGATTCTAATTTTAAAACTATTTGAGGGTCATACCGTAAATCAATTTTAAAATTAGTTGAATCATCGCTGGGGATTGTAAATCCACGTTCATTTTTTGCTGTTATAATATAATCATTTTTATATTCATCTTTTAACTCAACCTTAAAAGGCTCACCTGCATGGAAAATATTAGACGGTAGTGTTGATGTTGTAGGACCATATATTGAAGTTACGCCTTTTATTTTATCCCTGTCTGCAGGTTCTCGCATATCTAAATTTAATGTGAGTTTTTCCGGCATATCGGGTATAGTAACCGTGTCAATTGGAACGTTTTTAATCTGGCATACAAAGTAATGTTGACCATCTAATTCATCATATTTCCAGGGACCCGACTCATTCATTGTTGTATTATCAGGGATTTTTAAATAATACCTGGCGTCTGTCATGATAACGCGGAATTTATCTCCGGTTTTCATAACAGTATCGTTGGGAATTACTTCTTCACTATCGATTTTAATAACTTTACATTTAGTAGTATTAGGAATTTTTAGAGTTACATTTTTGCCTTTAAATTTTATATCGATATAGACTCTACCAATACGTGTAGCTTTATAGATATGATTTTCAGCATCTTCTAACTCAAACCCTTTATCTGCATCAGACATATCTACATAGAATCCATCTTTAAAAGTGAGTTGAAATCTATCACCTTTGCAAAGCATCGTATAGATAGTTCCTACAGGAATTTCTTTATTATATCTTAAATGAGTACAATGAATATCTGCTTGAGTCTCAAAATCAGAAGAAACAATAAATCTCTGTAATCTTTCTACTTCTTTGTCAATTAACGTAATTTCCTGGACGTTGGCTCTAAACGTACATTCTTCGGATGAATCATCTTCCGGCGGATTAACCCACATTATGTAACTATTATCATCCAAAGCCTCAACGTCAGCCCCCGCAAAATAATTTAAGTCTTTAGGCTTTACTTTAATTACATCATTTACATAAAGCTCTGTAGTGTCTGTAATCTTTGTACCGTCAACTTTATATAAATCTACATTAGCGTTGTTTGTAATCTTTAAATATGGAAGCTGTTTACTTTTATCTTTATAGCCCAAAATAAAATTCGTTTCATCTTTAACTTTTATTTTTGTGTTAAATCCACTTGTGGAAATTACTTCTGCACAACCTCCATAAATATGTGGAACTTTATCAGCATCCATAGTTAAAATATCAAGTATATCCCCAATAGAGACTAAAGACGCTTCGGTTACAGGCTGTCCAGTTGTTTCATTAGTAATATTAAATAATGACCCTTTTTGAAATATTCGTTTTATCTTAGTTGCCATATCAACACCTCTTAAAAATAAAGTACCTAATTAAAATATATTAGCAATTTAAAATAGAAGACTTTTTAGTCTTCTATTTATCTTATTACTCTTTAAATTTTACTCCGAAACCGTATGTTTTAATCAATCTTTCGTTTGATGTGTCTTCTTGTATCGGCTCTTCCTGAAATTCATCTTGCTGTTCATTTAACTCATTCACTGTCTCATTTATATCTTCTTGTATCGGCTCTTCATCTTTGATTAAATCAGTCGCTTCTTCTATTGGAGTGTCTGTAAGGATTTCTCCAGGAACTTCTGCTTTTTCTACTTCTTCTTTCTCTTCTACTGTTTCCTGTACTACTTCATTTAAATTTTCCTGGTCTTCTACTACTTTCTTAGTTCTCGGCATTTTACTTCTCCTTTACTTGTTTAATATAATTTTCTATCTTAGTACATATATCTTTAACTGCCTGCGGCTTTTTCTTAAATATTATAGCTGCTGAGGATACAGAATCTTCTGTATTATTTCTTTTCTTACAATATAGATATATCTTAACAGATGAAATTAAATTTGACAAATATTCTCTCTTGGGATATCTAACTTGCTGTCCTGCCATTGCATCTAAATACATAAGAAATCTATCCTGGAAAATTAGCTGTATTAAATCGGCATTCAGCTTAGGATTTATTACTGTCAGTGAGTCTACAAGTATATCAACTTCTTCCTGATTTAAGTTGAAAATTAATAAAGAACCTGCACTTTGATTTTCCATTAATTGACCTCGTTTCCCCATGAATCCCAGCCTTCTCTTATATCCCTTGCAAATAGTTCTATTTTCTCTGTGTTAGGAAACATAGATTCTATCATATTATATACATGTTCAGGCTTCTGTGAGTGTTTTTTCACTTTTTCAGAAAAGACGTCTGCCCATTTACCTTGCTCTTCTTTTACAGGCTTTAGTATATTTCCCTTTTTGTAACACCACAAGAGATATTCATGTTGATAACGTATTGTAAAAGCTGCCGGAATACCTGTGACTTTATCCCAAACAATTCTTGCATGTAATGAATATCCTAAGTCATGCATCATCTTCTCTGTTTGAAATAAATATTTCTCTATCGTCCAAACAAAAAAATTATGCTTTTCTTCTGTCTTTACTTGTTGAAGTATATTCTTTATATCATTTAAAGACATTGTAGGATAATCTAAATTTTTTCCGCTTGAGTTAGGTCTTGCCACTTTCTTCCCGCCTTTCTTTTGTTCCCACGGAGGGTCAGCATAAATTATGCTATATTTTTTATTATTGCTTTTTAAATCCGTTATGACCATTTAAATATCTCCTATTATAATAAAACTTTTTAGTTAGTTTATCCACTTTATAATAGGGTCTCCTGTATAACCCTTCTCCCAAACATACCAGGCGAAAGCTACAGCCCCACCTTTAGGTAATGTCCTGTCATTATTTTTATAAGTAGTTATACGTCTTCTTGCTACATATAAAGTCTTAAGCGGAAACTCTTCAAATAGTCTTGCTCTTCCCTGGCTTTCTAAAAAGAGTAGCCTAAGGAACATACATACTTTTCTTCCCTCCGGAACTAAAGCCATAGCATGTGCTACAAACTCTTCCGCTGCATGATACGGTGGATTAGTTGCTATATCCCCATCCCATTTATTTAAACATTTAAAGAAGTCTATTCCAATTTCTCCATATCCGCGGTCTACTAAGTCAGAAGCTCTTCCTAAAACTCCTTTCTCTTTAAAGACTTTAGCAAGTTCCCCATCTCCGCAAGCACATTCCCAAACATTATTTAAGCTTTCTACCTCTAAAAGAAGATACGCCGCTATATTATCAGTAGCATAAAAATCGTATTCCTCTCTCTTGTCTTTAGAGTGGTTGGAAGCTCCCATTGTTACAAATACATTTTTGTTTGACTTTGCCATTCTACCACCCCCTATATTTTGATAAATAAAGTAACTTCCATAAGAACATAGCCTGTATTATATTATTCCTCGATGTATTAGGTTCTTTATCTGTCTTGATATACCTCTCTATCTTAAACCCTAACTCCGTAAGTGAGTTCGCTAAATCTTCTTTGTCTTGCTCATTCTTGCAGTATTCATCTAAGCTTTCAAGCTGTAGATTTAATATAGAGAAGTCTATTCCGCTAAACTGTGTATTGCATATAGATTCTGTATTCGTATCCATAATAGTTGAATCTACAGCAAAATCTTTATTCATCTTATATACATAGTTATGAATCTCATTCCTTATTCCTGTATATAAATAGTTAAATAAAGAAGCTTTCTTTGGATTATAATTTGACCTCTGTAATAAAGACAAAGCTTTATATAATCCTACCTGCTTTAAATCTTCTTTGTCAAAAGCCGGATTAGAATAGAAATGCCTTGCCATTACTATATCACATAAGTTACATATGTTTTTATAACCATTTTCGGTTAGTCTGAATTTGAAGTCTTCTGTGTAAAAGTCTTCTATTTTAACGTCTATCTTCTGCAATTTACTACCTCAAAGATTTTGTTAATATCTGAAACACACATAATAACCCTGTCTGCAACTCTAAGTCAGATTTAAAAGAATCTTCTAAAATCCACGGAGCTAACAAGAACTTTATTATCTTAAGAGTATTAGCTCCAAATAAGCTGTTAATCTTCTTAGACTGCTCCGCATAAGGCGGATAATTAACCATGGCTTTTGTCATGTCGGCTAAAACTTCCTGGAAGTCCTGCTGCACAGTTACTAAGGGAAATTTTAATATACTGTCTATTGCTTTAAAACAGGTCTCTTTATCTTTCTTTGCAATCGATTCAAGAAATAGATAAATATAAGGATGTGCTGTCCGTACAGATTGTACAAAAGCATCATGACCTATTAAGAAGTATTTGTCTAAAAGCATGTGTGCATTTCTCATATGCCCTCTTGAACGTTTGCAAATCACATCTATTACATTATCAGGTACTTCTTTGTTTAGCTCTTTAGAAATATTCTTTAAATTCTTGAACATTTCTTCTTTTGATATACCATCAAATTTAAGCTCTATAGAACGTGACCTTATTGTCTTGAGTAATTTCTCCGGATTAGTTGTAGCAAATATAAAGAAAACTTTTTTAGGAGCTTCTTCTATAATCTTAAGTAAAGCTGCTTGCCCCACACTCGAAATCAGTTGGGCCTCGTCCAGCACTACTACTTTATAGAATGAACCTGAGGAATAGGCAAACGTATCTCTTAGTTCTCTAATATGGTCTACAGAACCCATAGCCGCTGAATCAAGTTCCATATAATACGGCGTTGTATCTAAGTCTACTGTATTATCGTGATTTATTTCTCTGGCAAAAATTCTCGCACAAGTTGTATTGTGATTATATGTACCTTGGGCGTAAAATTCATGACACTTCTCTGTTGTTATGTCATAAACATCTTCTACTGTGTCAGTGTATGATAAAATCTTAGCATATGTATACCCTATTAATTCATCAAAACATGACGGCAAATACCCTAATTCATTCTTAAGATTAATAAGAGTCCTTTCTGTAACACATCTACCCGCTCGTAAATTATGTAAAACAGCACGTACTCTACTCGTTTTTCTTCCTTTTACATAATGTTCTAATTCTTCCGTCATTCTTCTTGTAACTGAAATAACATTTCTGGAATTAGCTGTATTTTTATCTTCTAAAATAAACTGTCTACTTGTCCATTTAAAGTCCTGTAAAGAATGATTTTTTATATATATTTTATAATAAACATTTCCTTTATATCGTCCGGTAGTTAGTGTCTTAGGTATTATCTTTGTAGCTACCCCTAAAGACATGAAAATCTCCTGGTACCCCTTTACCAGCTTTTCAGACTTGCTCATTAATTCAAACTGATTCTTTGAAATGCACCCATCAGTATCAAATAAGCCCTGAATGAATGCTTTCCTCGTCTCTACGTCTGTATTAAAAACCCATTCCGGAACATACTTATTTCCTGCTCCGTGCATGATTTCTATACTCATCTTGTCTTTTAAAGAAGACCTTATATTATAAACGTCTTCTTTTCTCTTATCTTTAGACAGCTTCCCGCTCCAGCCTACAATTCTTTTAAATTTCTTGCAAGCTTTGAGTGAACCACAATACCCTGCTGCTGTTCTGTCTCTGCTGCACCACCCATCAGAAAGCCACACGGCTTGTGCATAAGCTAAATCAGGACAGTGTTTAGCATTCTTAAACTCTATAGGTTTCTTAGGAAATAAAATATAATCTCCTATTTTTAAATTGCCTAATGGAAATAATCCAATTTCCCCATCTTTAAAAGCTAAGACTTTGTGTCTTAGTGTTCCCCTTACATTATTATTTACATTTAAATTTACTGTACGGACTAAAGCTTCTCTTTCAAAATATTTTGCTACTATCTTGTCTTTACCAAACCTGCCCTCTGTCTCTCCTTTACAGTCTGTAAATCCCTCGTCTATCCCTTTACAGTAATCTCCTATTTTTACATATCCATTCTCTGTTAAAATGCGTATATCTCCTGGAACGCATTTTCCACAACCATATTCTCCATAAAGTATAAGAGACCTCGGAGCTTCTTCCGGTTTAGCTACCAGTGATTTTAATATTTTTACATTTAAATCCTGCCCTACTACTTCATCAAAAGTTGTCGGTCTGAATTGCTGCGTAATCAAAATAAGCTCCCCCTTAAATATTGCATCCTAATATTGACAGTTGTGTTTTGTAATATTCTTCTAAATAGTCAGCTTCATATGATTTTCCAAAATACCTATAATCTGTAAGTGTTCCTACGTCTTTTATTCCGTCAGGATGGTCAGCTATTGAAACATCAAAATATTTCTGTAGCTTATAATACTCTCTTTTGCTTCCTTTCTTTCCCTGTTCATCGTTATCTAACAGCAAGATTACTTTATTGGTAAGTGTCTTGAGTATCTCTCTTCCCATCGATGAAAGCCCTGTAGACTGCAAAGCAAATACATATGGATAAATCTTTCCTAAGGTATCCCTGTCTTTCAAGCCCTCTACTAATACTATAGGCGTTTGCGGTGTAAATTTCTTGTCTAAAGAAAAAATACCATATGGAAATTCTCGATAATTACCATAGGTAATAAATTTCTTGTTGATTAAACTTCGGAATATAATATAAAAGTCTTTATCTTGAAAATGATTTACTATACCTACTACCAGTTTTTCGTCAATAATAAAAGTCTTTAAATAAGCGGGAAGTAATGAAGCTTTTCCCGCTAACTGTATTAAAGACTGCATTGTGAATAATCTATAGTTAGATAAGTCGTAATATAACCCCATATAAGAATACGGGTCTACTACGTCTTTCTTTTTTAGTCTAAAGCTAACTTTTAACAGTTCGCTTACTGGTAGTGTACTCATCCTAATCCTCTTTGTTGATTTTTTCTAATTCTTTATTTATCTGTGTGACTGTCTGCGTTAAATCACTTGACTTAGAATAATAAGAAGCTGTTATGTCTATAATAGATATTTTATTAGGCATTACTCCATATAAGCAGACAATAAATAAGAAAAGAAGTGTTGCTCTTTTTATCCTTTTCTTATTGCTTGTATTTAAATCAATCTCAAACGGATTAGTAATAAAAACAAGAAAACATCCACCAAATAAAATACTTAATATAATTACTATAACTCTTAATGTCTCATGAACATTGCAGTATAAATTCAAAGCATATATAACCCATGGAGATATAAACAGTTCGTCCATAATATTAAATCCTCTCTAAAAGTATCTCTTATATTATACTGTTTTCTTCGACAAATTGTACAGTAATAATCGTCCTGTACATGTAGGACACATCTTATTATAATCGTGCTTAAACAAAGAAAAAGTTAAAGAGTTTCCACACTTGCAGTTTGCATCTACTTTCATTGTCTGGTCTACCATCTGAAAAATACAGTCCTGTAAGCATTGACGGTATGACCTCTTCGTGATTGTGGACATTACTAAATATGGTGAAATATAAGCCGGCAGTGACATATAAACTAAAGCTCCCGCTTTGTACGGTATAGCTAATATCTTGTCTCTTAATTCCGGCATATACTTTGTTGTAAATGTCATCAGTGTATTAAGACTCTTTCCAGCTACTTTTATATTCCAGTCTGTATTTGCCATTTTGTTTTTAAAGAAGTCTACAGAATAATCGTTTATCACTCCTAAGTATGTTATCTCGTTTTCTCTTGACTGCTTTAAAGCATCCGCATCATCATAAACAGCTGTAACTTGACACGACTCTAATTTACTGTTTACTTCTTCTAAATGTTGTAATAAATCCTGTGCTGATACTTTTTCTTTGAAAGATACATCAAAAAGCCAGCTGCCTGTATACCAACCTCTCTGGTCGTTAGCAGATAATAATTGACAAGAGTTTCCTTCTACAGCAAAATACTTATACGCCAATCCAGGAACAGTTTTAAAAAATTGAGATGTAACGTAATACTGTAAAGCATCTCTATTATAAAAGAACCATTTAGGATTCTGCTTTACAATAAATCTAAGTATTGTAGCTTTTCTTCCTTCAGAAAAAGAATTAATGACATCATCGTAATTGCTTTCATCATATATCTTTCTGGTAGTCATATATTTTATATGCTTGGCGTCACACGTCTGGCATCCTAAACATGTAGCATCCTCATTGGCTAAAGTCTTTAGACACAGATTAGCCGAAAAGTCCATTTTCTGTGTCCTTTCCCACCACATCTTTTTTACTCTGTCAGTGACCGCCTGCATATAATCATTGGGAAATATCCAGTCTTTAGGACGTGCATTACAAAAAAAGAACATATCTTCTATTCCATGTTCTTTTAAGACTTTTACTACTATTTCCTGGCAGTTTCTTCGAAACCTACTGTAATAAACTGCTCCTTGTTCAGACATCTTTACTAAACAATCAGTTCCTGCCGGACCAAAATCTATTAGCAACTGCTCTATCCAGGTTCCCCCAAAGATTGAATGTATCCTTACTCTTACTTTTCTTTTCTTCATCTCTTCTATCAGATAAAGAAATTGATTGCCAGGATAAAATGACATTCTTGCAGTCTTTCTATCAAGATATCTAAGTGCTATATTTGTATAATAAAGCAACGGAGTTATATTCATCTGTAGGGATGTTTTAGCTCCGATTTTATCCCTGATAGCGAACATCTCGTCTACTTCTGAAATGCATTCATCTATGTCTTCTTTAGTTTCATATCCGGTTTGGATATACCCCATTTTTAAGTGCATGATTTTTAAGCGGTAGATATTTCTTGCCGCCTGCATTATAGTTTCTCTTGATAGATTTTTATTTAAGAATTGATTTCTTAGTCTGTTGGAAAATCCCTCAATAGGTGCAGATACTCTGGATAATCCTAATTTCTTTGCAATTAACAGCTGCTCCGGTGCATGTGCTATCACGTCTAACCGTTCATTTATCAAAGAAATTTTAGAAAAGTATTCCGCCCCTTTCTTTATCATGTCCATAAACCTATAGTAGTAGTTTAGATTATAACTATAAAAAGTTACTTTATTAGCAGCAGAAGTCTTTCTTGCATACTCTAAATTCTTCTCTACATTATCTAAAGTACGTTCATGATAGTTTCCGGCTATAGTTGCTTCGTGACAATTGTGAGTATAAAGCATGTTGTAGCATGTCCGATGGTTAGGCAAGGTCTCTGTAGTATATGTTACTTCTTCTCTTCCTAATTTCTTCACAGACATAACATATACAGGAAAATAATCCCCGCTCGCTAAAGCTTTAAAGATTCTCGGTAAAGAACTATAAGAATATTTCTTTAATGTCTCTATAGAAATATTATTTCCTTGATATGATACAAAAGCTTTGTTATCTTTATATAAACATAAGTGAATATATTCTCCTGTGATTTCTACAAATTTTCCTACCATACGATATAACAGTTGAATATCTGATTTAAACTTATATTCTGTTATCTTAGTTAAATCGTTTTCTACATACTCTAAATATTTCTCTATGCTCTCTTTAGCATAATAGAATACATGGTCAGAAACTCTTTTGTTTTTAAAGTCTTCTTCGTATCTCTCTTTTAGCTCTTTTTCAGACGGAATATACTTGCCATAAGATTCTAAACCCATCTTGATATAAAAGACATCTCTTATATTGATGTCTTTTGCTAAGACTTCTTCTTCTCTTCCTTCAGATAAAATCATCCTCATCATGCGATGGTTTTCTGAACAGGTGAATTTAGAACCATCTGATAAAGTAATTTCCATTAAAGGCTGCTTTGAAGCCTGTTTTACTGTTGTATATTGCTTTTCGTCTTCTCTTAAAAATCTTGTAGTAGGCACAGCCCCCACGTCTAAAAGAGACTCTATATTCTCAAGCCCTCTTCCTGTCGGTATCTTAGTTCCTGCCGGTACTGAAAAAGAACATAATGTAGAAGCCCCTGAACAGCCTGAGGATACCTGCACATCTATAGATGAACAGTTTGACCCCGCTAAGTGAAAAGTCTTTAAAGGAAAGCCTTCCCATTCATCAAGCTCAAGTTTATTTACTTGCACTCTTTCCGGAAGTCTTTCGTCTAAAGGCTTAATTGATTTTATTGTATAGTTGTCTTCCGCATAATCCCATTTATATTTATTGGGATAAAAAATATAGTGGTTTAAAATATTCCTCGATATTAAATACTCCATGAACCCATTAGTATCATGCAGATTTTTACCCTCTTTTACTTTATAGTTGTATGCACTTTCAATCAGTGTAGGTAAAATAACTTCTCCATACCCATGAATAGTCATGTCTACTAAAGATGAGCCTAAGTCTTTCCCCTCTTCATCGTAAACATGTCCATAAAGTATCGGGGCTTCCGTTGCAGAAGCTCCCCCCATTATAAAAGGCGGAATCCTTAAATCTTTTGCTCTTCCCTCTACCGTGTAAGGTATGCCTGATTTCTTGAGTATTATCGGAATATGAAACATTTCCGGAATTAAAGCCATTGATACTAATACTAAGTCATAGTCTTTTACCGGATGGTGGGAACAGTTACCAAAAAGATAAGGAATGTGGTTTTCTTCATAAACCTTTTCATTCCCCTCTTCGATAAAGTAACAGTTGTCTACAAAGATATCTTCGCCATGCTTTTCATGACATAGCCAATTCAAGCAGCTAAAGGAGTTAGATACTGTCTTGTGTGACCCTGGCAGTAATAACACTACAAGTATTTTTAGTTTTGATTTATCCCATTTCTGTATAGAATCTTGGTTATTGTCTACCGCATACAGATATTCAGGATAATTCATCTTCTTCATATTATTATCAAGAAATCTCTCTATCTCTTCATGAGTGACTTCTATTAAATCATTCATCACTTTCTCCTACTATATGTCAAGGATTAAATCGTCAAGCTGCTGTTCCAATGAATATTCTTTAGACGGACTGTCAAAAGGGTCAGCTAAAGAACTAAAGATATCCTCCTGTGTCTCTTCTATCTTATATTCTTTCTGGTCATCTTTTGTATCGTCTAAAAGCTCCTGCGGAAACTTGTCAAACATCTTCTTTAATTCTTCTTCCGGATATTTAACTGCTTCCTCTATAGTTGCTTTCGCTCTTTTCGATTTCTTCTCTTCTTTGTTTATCTTTGTCTTCTTAAACTCAATACCAATTTGTTTGAGGAAAGGAACAAGTTCACCCTCGTATGCTTGCTTCTTCGCCCCCATTGAAGTTTCTTTGTCTTTCAGCCCTAAGTAAACTTCATAGCATCTTTTGACCCTTTCCTCAAACGCTCTCAACTGCTCTTTAGGTATTGCGTCATATAAAGCTTTATTTACTTTTATTCCCTTTGAAAAAGATACCGCTCCCGATATCTTCTCTGTTGTCTCTATCATATTCAATTCCTCCTTCTCTATATTATACTACTTCTGGAAATAGTAGGTCTTGAATATTTCAAATAACGTTCCTCTCTGGACTTGCATATTCTCGATTTCAGAACATTTTATAGAGACTTCTCTTCCGTCATTATGCTCTGCCATTAAAAAGGCTGTATTCATAGATAAAGGATTGTGTGTTATTATCTTGAACCTCGTCTCTTTGACCCACACATATAAAGTATTCCCTTTGCTGAATTTTACTTTAAGACGAACATTTCCCTCTCTTAACTTTCCTAAATAGAAAACAGCCGCTCTGATAAGCATTAGTCCTGCTATATTTATTATAGATAATATTCCTATCAGAATATAAAGCAATTCAGCTATAGACATTATTAAACACTTTCTTTATATAATATGGCGTCATATTCGTTAGACGATAAACCCATTCCTTTTTCTGTCAGATAAAAAGCAATGGACGACTGTGTGCTAAAAGCTTTGAGGAAAATATAAAGCAGTTTAGACGATATAGTAAAGTTGGAACTCATCGGAGTAGTATCTCCTTCTTTCGACCCTACCAGTGTGAATTTTGAATCGCCTTTCTTTGATTTCAAAATAAATTCAACACCTGAATCATTATAGTTAAATTCTACTTTACCTGTACTTGTCGGCAAGATAGATGAAATATCCACCAGCTTATAAAGCTGTGCATAATCAATATAGCATTTTCCTTTTGCCGCATGGATTATATTATCTATTCCGTCTCTGATAGCCTGCGGTACTGTTGAGTCTGATACTAAGAAAGCATACTCAAAATTGGAACCTTTAATGACTTTCCTCTTTGTCACTACTGTCTCGTCTGTCTCCAATATCTCAAGCTCTTCTTCTACCTCTGATAAGACATTCCTAAGCACGTTTAAATCTTTCACTTTTAAATCCATATTGCTGAAAGATTTTCTGCATGAAATGTTACCCCACATATAAGAAGCATACGCTATGTCTTTGTCACACAGAATACGTCTTTCTGCCGGTGATACTGCATTATTAACTACTGGCGTAAAGTCTTTTACTACAGACAGCAAGTCTATTGAGTTAAGAGACTGCTCTTTGTGAACACTGTCTTTAAACATAAATTTACTGTTGTCTACTGTATATGTTTCTAAAACGATATCTCCACCAAACAGCTTTAATTTATAATTGTCTCCGTCTTTGAAAATAACCGTCTTATTCCCTATAGCTCTTGAAAGCTTGTCTAAATAGTCTGTCGGTATGACGATATCTTCCGTCAGCACATTCTCTACATTTATTCTATCTACTTCATACTTGAAATAAACGTCAAAGTCTGTAATATAGAATTGTACTTTGTCTCCTTCAGGATGTATCAAAATAGCTTTTGAAATGACGTCTCTTCCTGATACTACAGATAATGTCTTCGCTATTTTTATTAAAAACTTGAACTGCACCCCTGAAAACTTAATGTGAGGTGCTGTAATCTCTTCTTCTACCGTTCCAAAGTTGGACAAGTCTACGTCTTCCGTATTGTCCATTATAATATTGTCTAATTCGATTTCATTGAACACTGTCTCTTCCATGCTGGATTCTCCTTACTATTCCTCTTTGCTCTAAATAATAAATAATTAAATCTTTCGCTTCTTTGCCGGCAGTTATATTGTCTAAAATAGAATATACTGATGAATTACTTCTCTTCTTCGACATCATCTCTATCAAGGTGTCAAAGTTATTCGTAAGCTTGCTTGTGAGTTTAGTGATATTCTCACTCTCCATATCTTCACTGCTAAATACCAGCTTGGGGTCTGTTATCTTCTCCTGATACCTTTGATATTGTATTCCGTCTCCTAATGTCAGCACATCAATATTAAAATAATCCCTCTTGATATTATAATCTTTAGATGAACCTCTCGACATAGACCCAGGACGAATTATACTCTGGTCTCCTACATATTCTATCGGATAAGGAACGTGGTCATGCCCTAATACATAGTAATCATACCCATATTTTGTGACGTCTTCTTTGTATATCGTCTCAAATCTTTCTCCATACGGAAAATTGTAGTATGAGTGTGAGATGAGAATATTATACTCTCCTCGGTTTGGAAGCTCATTCACAGCTTTAATAGGTGTATTATAGTCATTCCCTACTAAGACATACTTATCACCATTTATTGTATATTCCAGTGTTACTAAATGCTCTATCACTTTTGCGTTATAAAGCAACCCTAATGCTGAACGGTGCAGATTAGCTACATTCATATATTGTATATCATGGTTGCCTGTCACTGTTAAAGCTCTAATGCCCGCTTGCTTATATTCATTGAAGACTTCTATTACTTTATTTAAATAGTCGAACGGCTGGTGAGGTTGGTGGAAGATGTCTCCTAAAAAGATTACCGCGTCGATACCGCTCTTGCTCGCAAAGACTTTAATCTGTTTTAATTTCTCTAGCAATGCGTTGGGATAATCGTCTATTCTGCTACGGGGTGCTTGGTAATTTAAATGCAAATCTCCGATGAATATTATATTCTTTTCAGTTAAGCTCATGATACCGACCACCCTCTACTTCGTATGTCTTCACCGCATTATGCATAAGACGCTCGTCATGCGTGATAAGTACGAATATGAACCCTAACCTCTTGGCTATGTCTTCTATAAACATCTTGAGATAAATTATATATTTGTCCGACAGCTGCGTGAACGCTTCGTCTAAAAATATAATAGGCGACAGTCCGTGATATTGTATGTAGAATACCTGGAACAAAAAACCTATAGTAACTAATACCCCGCCACCGACTGAATCCTTTAGAGATGACTTTAAAATGTCTTCTCCATTCTTTTCAATCAAATAAAGGTTTGCTTGCTTTAAGTTACGCTTGTCTTCTATCTCTATCTCTATTTTATATTCTTTGTCATAAAAGATAGTCTTTAAACCCTCATTGATGAAGTTTGCTGCCTCGTTAATGTGTTCAGTAGCCATCGTCTGTATGAGGTTCTTTAAAAGGTTTAAGCCCTCTTCTTGCAATGTACTTTTCTTAGTAAGCTCTTCGTATTCTTTCTTCTTCTCTTCATAGTTAAGCTTGAACTGGCTTAGCACTCGCTTCGTGTTCGTGATTGAGCTTTTCAGACTGATACTTTGCATTTTTGCTTGGTTGTAACGTGATATTATCTCTTCGGCGTTTCCCATCTGTCAATCTTCCTTAATATCTAAAGAAAGACTTTCTTCGGCTTTCGCTAAAGCTCTCTCTATTTCTTCACTTAACCTCTGCACTTCGGTCTCTGCTTCTTCCAAAGTGTTAAGGTTATATTTTTCTTTTAGCTCTTTAAGTAACGCTCCCTCTCTTTCTTTTAGTACAGACAGCTTCCCGCTTAATTCGACCTGCTCTTCTTTCAGCTTGTCTCTTTTCTCGGTTAGCTCTCTGAACCGCTCTTTCATTTCTTCCATCTTCGCTCCTCCTTTATTTTAAGATTGAGTGGCAGTATGGACAGGCTTTGAATGTTGTCAGTTCTTCCTCCACTTCTTTTTGAGTTGAAAGTGTCTTTGTCAGAAGCTGCCCCGCTGCCACTCTTTCTTTGAATACCTGTGATAGTTCCTTTGTTAGCTCTTCTATATATAATACTTTGGCTGGGTCTATCTTTTTCAGGCTCTCACTATTTTTTAGCTTTTTGTTTATTTTTTGTATCTTGCTCTCTATTTTCTCTATATTATTCTTTGTCTCTTTTTCTTCTTCTATCCTCTTTGACATTAGCTCTGCTGTCTCAATCTTCGTTGTTAGCTTGCTTAAGTCTTCTGTGTTCTGTATCTTATTCTCTATATTCTTTATATTATCTTTTTTCTCTTTTATTGCTTCTTTTACGTTTTTAGTTTCTTTAATTATTGTATTAATTGCTTCTATCTTCTCTATATCTTCTTTTTTAGGTAATTTGATATTATTTAGCTTATTCATTATATTGGTATTTTTGTTTTCTATCTTCTCTATATTATTCTTTGTCTCTTTGATGTCTTTTTCTATATTGTGTATGTGATTTAGTTCGTTAGCTTTACTGTCTAATTTTAAGATTGTATCGGCTGCTTCTTCGGACTCTTTTAGTTTATTGAGTCGGTTGCTTTCTTCTAAAGCAAGATTTTTGTTGGTGTCCATGGTATTTTTACAAAGCAAGATGTCTCGCTTGATACCTTTGAAGTCCTGCACCATGTCTGCTTGGACTTCCCCTAAATTTTCAAATTCAGAAGAGTATGAAAAGAATTTGAAAAGTTCTGATGGTGTCCTATTCAGTAAAAATGGATATGCCATCTGTGAATAAAAGTTAAGACGCTCTTTTGTTCCTGTAACGTCTACTTCTTTTATACCAAACGTATTCGCTAATTCCTCAAGCTGATTTCTTCCTATCTTAGAATATGTTTTGCCATCAATTATATAAGTAGTCTTGATAGATGAATCTTTGTCTCTCGCCCATATGAAATAATGATTCCGATAAGAGAACTTGACAGCAGCTTTTTTAGCTCCCTTAGTAATGTGTGATTCTCTGGCTAAATTAAAAATTGATGTTTCTAACGCTCTAAATAAAGAAGATTTACCCTGATTGCTGGAACCTAAGATTAAGTTCAGTCCAGGCTTAAATTCTATTTTAGCATTTTTTATTCTTTGATAGTTTCTAATTTCAATCTTGAGTGAGTTATCCATTTATGTTTTTATCTCTCCTTTCTCCAGTTCAACAATATGTTTCCCTATATCATATACTACGTTTACTGTTACAGCATTTCCTGCTTGTTTATATAATTGTTCAGTGCTATTACATAATAAAGCTTTATGAAACTGCTCGTCAGTAAACCCTTGTAGCCCCCAGCACTCCTTTGGAGTAAGCTTTCTTATATAACACTTAACTCCATTAGATAATAAAACTCCGCTTATCTCACCTTTATGGTTGCTTGTTCCTTTATTGCAACCAGTCGTAAGACATCTTGCATATTCAGTTAGTTTTACTTCTTTCTCTGAAAGGTCTATGAATTGACAGTATAAACCTGTTTTTGCTCCTATACCTCCACCTTGCGATGTTATAGTACAAGCCAAATCTAAATTATATACTCTATCTCCTTGAGAACCATTTATAATTTCTTTAAGAGTTCTCTCACTTTTTCTTGTGACAGGAAGTAGCGACTGTCCTTTGTGTTCTCCATTATATCCCGCAATGTACACTCGCTCACGGCTTTGCGGAACTCCGTAGGCTTTTGAGTTGTAAACACGCCATTCAAGACTGTACCCTCTCGCAGCCATTTCAGACAAGACCTGGAAGAATCCCCAGCCATCATCAATTGAAAGCAAGTTCTTAACGTTTTCAGCGATAAGCCATTTGGGTCTATTTCCGCCTGCTTCGTCAAGAAGCCGCATAATCTCATAAAATAAGCCACTTCTGGTTCCTCGTTTGATACCTGCTTGTTTCCCTGCAATGGATACATCTTGGCATGGAAACCCGAAGGTCCATATGTCGGCTTTTGGTATTTTGTCGCCTCTAACTTTTTGGACATCATTTGCAAACCATAATCCCTCCGTGTTATATAAAGCTCTATAACTTCTTTGAGCATATTTATTAAATTCACACCAGCCAATACATTTCATTCCCGCCTTCTCAAACCCTGAATGAAATCCACCTATGCCAGCGAAAAAGTCAATAAAAGTTAGCATTCTTTTTCCTCTTAAAAATTTTAGAATTTGAATTTATTATATATTATACTGTTTTCAGCAAAAAATGTTTCTAAACATATTTTGTAAAAATCGTATCATTTTAAATTCTTCCTCCCGTAAAATGTCAGTAAACCTTATAAGAATCGTACAAAAAGAAGCTTTTACCAAACATATTGTTCAATATCAGCTTCCTTTTCTTTATTTTATGTATATTTAATTATTTTCTATTAAATCTTCGGTGATATAATCTCCGTTACTTTGTTCTTCTCCGCTATAAATTTCATAGCGGTATTCTCTATTCGGATACATAATAAAGAATTTAAAATAATCTACACCATGCTTTTTGAAAAAATCATTCCTAAGTTCCTTCTCCCTACTTACAGATATATTCTTAAACTTCGGTTTTTTAATATACACATTATATAAAAGGTTTACCACGTTTAGCTTTATTGAATTTTCTTCCCGTTCTTTCTGATATATTTCTTCTTTAATCTCTAACTGTCTTTTAGCATCTTTAACTCGTTGTTCATCTCGGCTTATCATTACAATACGTGCTCTTTTATATGGATTATCATAATCGGTACATATTTCTTGCAATACATATATCATATTATTCCTCCGTTTTATTTCTATAAAGATGTTCAACTATTCTAAAAGTGCTTTCAGCATTAGCGTTACTTTCTCCAATAGCTTTTACTATACGCTGTAATAACTCTTTTATAGCCTCATTATCTTCTTTCAAAATATTTACTTCTTTCCTTAAGTCACTCACATTCAGCTTTAAATTTCTATTCTCCAGTTTTAAAGCATTGACTTTAATTGATAACTTCAAAATATCCATTATTGTTTTCCTTTCTTCTACAACACATTTAATTTACAAGTATATTATAAAAGAAATTGTAATATATGTCAAGCTTTATTTTCTATAATAAATCCGCTCCATTGGTCAGCATGTTGCAGTAATAATGCTAAAGGACATTCTTTACAAGCATACTCTTTGTTAGCATTAACATACTGTCCGTCATGTATTAAGATAGCCTGAAATTCTTCCGGTGTAAGTTTAAAATGCCACGTTAAATAATAAAGAGACCTGTGAGGAACAGACATAAACGGATAAAGCTTAGTGTTATATTGATAACCAGCTTTCCAATCAGGTTTCTCTAAATATAAAGGATTATGAGGATTACCTGCTTTACCAAAATCATGAAATAACCCGCAAAAAGCTACGGAACTTCTGAATACATTAGGCATAGAATCTTTATGTGCTTCATAAAGATTTAAAGCTGTTTCAGCTACATTAAGTGAATGTTCTAAAAGACCAAATTTCCTATTTAAATGATACTTAGTAGAAGCTGGAGCTGTAAGAAATCCGAAATCTTTAATCACCTCTGTAAAGAAAATTTTAAAACTGTCGATAAATTGAGAATCTCTTCCTTCTAAAATAACGTTAATAATTTTAGGCAATCTTCTATCAAATAACTCCGGATTTTCTTCCGGATAGTTTTTACTTGGCTTATCATCACTAAAATGTAAGTCGTCTAAAATGTCTTGATAATTAGTATACATCATCTTCCAACTCCTCAAAAGAATTTAACCAGTCCTGCATAGTTTCTGCTTCTTCTTTATCTTTTAAATGCTTGATGTAATATCTGATAGTCTTCTTATCATTATCATCTTTAGGGTCTAATACTATAGTGTCTTTATCCGGTTTCTGATTTATATTGTCATAAACATAAAATCTCGGACATATTTCATTGTGGGCATCTGAAAGTGAAATCCTTAAGGTAGACGCCATCTCTAATACTAATTCAGAAAGTTTGTCTAAACAGTCTAATTGGTCATAGGGTGTAGTAGACATATCTAAATCGTATAGAAGTTTTGATATCTCTTTCTTGTCTTGTTCTGTCATATTAAGCTTCATCCTCGTCTACTACTAATTTTACTCCGCCTTTAGCATTAAACAGTTGCTTGACTTCATCTAAGTTATCCCTTACTAATGCAGAAAGTTTAACCTGTCCTCTCACTTTAACCATCTCTTTCATAGACGGTAACTGTACATCATACATACCCATCTTGTGAGCTTTGACGTATCCTTCATTAATGAGGAATGTACTGTAATAAGAAATGTTTGAAATACCTTTACCAAAATAAATTGCTATCTCTGCTTTCACAAAAGGTCTGTTATATCTATTCTTTTCTGAATAAATAGTGTTTATTGCTCCATAAGGTGTTTCTTCTCTTCCGGTAATTGTTGATACCATCTTCTTAAGCTTAGTCTTAAGAGTCATCAGAAGCCTAATATCCATATTAAATTTCTGTGCAGACCCACCAGCAGCTTCATAAGTTGAACCTCTCATAAAGTTAATCTTATTGCGCATCTGATTAATAAATAAAAAGCTTGCCGGACATCCGGAATTTTTAAGTTTTGCTTTATATTTAGGTAAAAATAAAGACATATACCTTGCTTGAAGTCCTGGCTCTATTTCCGCAATTGATTTCTCAAGCACCTTTTCCGGAAATAAATTTGTTATAGAGTCTATTACTATCAATGCAAATCTGTCGTCCGGTATCAATATTGAATCTAAAATCTCTTCCGCCTCTTCAAACGTACTAATTTGCCTATGAAAAAAGCTCTTATTTAAATAATCTTTTAGTCCAAAGGATTCTATTTGCGTATCATTTACAGCTTTTTCACTATCTAAATAAAATGTAATATAACCATTGGCACACAAGGTTTTACAAATATGAAGTGCCATAGTCGATTTACCACAACCTGATTCAGATGAAAGCTGTATAAATTTTCTTCTCGGAAACCCTTTACCGTTAGACAGAACAGCGTCAAATACAATAGAACCTGATTCTAAAAATTCATCTTTATCTACTTCGGTCGTGTCGTCCTGGCATAATGCCGTAAGCGATTTTACTAAGTCTTGTGTTGCCATTATTTACTCCTTGTGTATAATAATTTTTCTTTCTCTTCGTGAAATCTTCGCCTCATCGGTAAGTCTTTACAGTTTTTTCCGCTTGGTAATATTATACCATTCCTCACCATAAGTCTAAAGAGAAAGATAAAAGATTCTGCTGTGTCATTATTGAGTCTATTAGTATATTGTATAACTGTTACTTTATTAAGCTTTAAAGTGTCGATTATCTCTTTAGCTAAAATAACAGATTCAGATTTAATAGACTTCTTCGCCTCTTTAACATATTTACAATATGTAGGATGTAAATTGTAAATCGTATTAATTCCTTTATCATGTATTAACCTATAGAAAATATGAGTATCCAGTGTATATAGTCCTGATGAAAATAAAGCAGTAGGCAACGGTTCTTCTGATATAAGTGTGTCTAAATCCCCTTTGGAATATAAAGCATCAACAACCCTATCTCCGAATAAAAGAACTCTATTAAACATTGCCTGATAAGTTTTTTCAGTTGATTCTAATTTTGAAACTGCATCTAAAAATAAAAATGAACGCTCTGTATCATAAATAGAAATACCTGTCCTTGTAAATGACGGGTCAAGCCCTGCTATTAACATTATACTCTCCCTATAAATGAAAAAAGAGATTATCTACTTTAATAAATAATCTCTCCTTTCCGTTACGATATATTAGTCTGAAAAATAAGAAGAAAGGTCTTCCTCGGAACTGATAGTGTCCGGTGCTGATTCTACACGCTGGGCTATCCCTTTTTTCTCATCGTATTCCTGCTGTGTCATAGCAGTAGCTACAGGAAGTACAATGTCTTTGATGTGACGTTTCCAGAAGTCAATCACCTGTTGTTTGATTTTAGCAGATTTCTTCCACGTTGCAGCTCCGGCTACTGTGAAAGTCTTTGATTGAAATTTCTCATCATTACATGTTACCACGATATCAATGTTATTCAGCGGTGTATTCTGTACTTCTTCAATAGTTACCAAATCAGAATACTCTCTATACCCCAATACTAATACAGCATTAGTAACATGGTTAGACTGAATAACGCCTTTCCGGTCGGTCTCATAAATCAAGCATGGATATAAGTACCTTACTCTTACTTTAGGTGAACCCTTAAGCTGCAAATCGTCTGTTACAAGAATATTCGTTGATATTTCTTCATCATACACGGTCTTTATGATAATTACTTTATTTGAAATTAATGAAATTCTTGACCTTGCAGACACTGTAAATCTTGCTTTATCAACCGGAAATCTTGATACTGTGGTTCCTGATTTCCCTACTACCACACCAGGTACTGATGAAAGGGAACCAAAATCTAAATCATCTTTATCTTCTTTTGCTTCTACTATCTCTTCTGCTTTTGCTGCTTCTGTTTCTTCTACTTCGTTTGTTAGGACGTCTGTGTCATCAAGCACCTGGTCTAAACCTACTTCGTTCGTTGTCATGACTTTCTCCTTTATTTTACTTTAAATTTCTTCAATTACTTTCTTCTTCGGCTTTTCTTCTGCTTTTGTTCCATATTTCTTGTAATCAAGCGGATGTAACACATCAAGCATCGCTTTGTCTTCCGCATCTTCTGAAACCAAAATTCCATGGAATTTAAGAGAAGATTCAAGTTCTTCAAATCCCAGCAACTGTTCAATATAAGTCTTTACAGCTGTGGACGGATAGAACTTGAAGTGCGGTACATATTCCCATGTCTTCATTCCTGGAATTGGCTTTCCATTCTTATCAAGACCTGCTTTTGCTCCTCTCGGCTTACTGTGATTAATTTTATACTTTCCTACTCCAGCCAGCGGAATATTATGCTGGTCAATGACTGTCGTAAGCTCCGCCATTCCCCACATAATGTCTTTGTACAACTCCCATGCCTTCTGTTTCGATACATTCACACCCAACGTATCCTTAATGATAAGCTGGATATGACGTTTGACTACTTCGGTCGTCTTAATAGCCATAAATTTTCTCCTTTACTAAATAAAATAAATTTACATCTTATAAGTTGAATTACTTATAAGGTATTGAGAAGAATTGTAAAACTGCAATAGCTTCTCATATTTACTTTTCAAAGTTAATGTAGCTTCTCGGACTAAATCAACTTGTGAAAGTAAAAATTCTATTTGAGCAGTAATTTTACTGCGAATAGACGGCAAGACAGCTTCCTCTCTTATAGACTTCCTAAGCTGTCTTAATTTAATTTGTGCCTGCACCAGTAAAGCTAATTTGTTGCAGGCTTCCTGGTAATTAACAGCGGTCTCTTTATATCCCCCATAAAGTGTTGACAGCTGTGTAGGGTCTTTGATGTCCGGTATGTCTATCACGCCTTTTTCTAAGTCTGTATCAACAAAAGACATGATAGAGTTTATTACTCTTTCTAAAGAAGCACACATTGAAAGAAATTCACTTTGCTGCATAGAATTTATCCTCAATAGTCTTAATCAACCAGGCTCTATCTTCTAAAGAGATACTCTCACTACGTTCTAATATCATAGGAATGTTATTCTCTAAACAATAATGAGCTATCCGTAAAAGTTGAAGTTGCAGTTTACCACTATTAATATACGTTTCTGAATGCCTATCCAGATGTGACCCCTGCTTAACAAAATAAGGAATTGAGTTTAAGTGAACCAAAGAAGCATTGCTTAAAACCTTGTTCAAATAAGTCTTGTCTGTTAAGTCATCTCCATCAGCGTAAGCATGTTCCGTATCATATGTTATATATACGTTTTTGTAGTTTCCCTGTAACTGGAGTAAGTTCTTTACTACACCTATCTTAGTAGACTTTTTAGACCCTGGGTCGTTCTCATAAGTAAATTTTATTTTCTTTGAGCTTTGTCTATAAAATTCCTGACTAATATAAGAAAGCTCTTTGATATTTTCCTCATAAGACAGTTCAGGATTATATGCTCCGCAATGAGATACAAGATAAATGTTTATTCCATACTTGTCTACCATAAAAGACATTTTCTTATCTATATCTAAACAGTATTTTAAGATAAAAGCTTTATGAGTTTCTTTAATAAGAGTAAAAATAAAAGGTAAATGTATTACTATATTCACATTATCACTTGAACTTTTATTCTTTACAAGATATTTACTCATTTCTAAGAATCGCTGATATCTCGGAACTTCCCATTGTGTAGGTGAAGATAAAAACATTTGAAACGTTCTTACTCCTTGAGTAAAAGCTTCTTTAAAGAAATCTACATTATCAACATGTACTCCGATTAAGTCGTACTGCATACCTTGCCCTCTTTTTTCTGTGACTTAGCTCTTATATCATAAATAGCATTTTTAAGCTCATCAGCCTTATCCGTTTTCTCCCACGGGAAAATAACATTTCCAAAGAACCCTATTTTAGCCGTCATAGCATAATTCCAATCTGTAGGATGTCTTAAGTTAAGCTCTCTTTCTATCCCTGCCGGCGTTAAGTCAAATACCTGTCTAACTGCTCTTAAGATAATAGATGTAGGTATGTCTGATGTTCCAAAGCATTTTATATTAACGGAACAGGGATTTTCTACACCAATAGCATAAGAAAGCTGTACTTCTACTTTATGAACAAGACCGGAAGCTACTAAATTCTTTGCTACATATCTTGCCATTAATGCTCCTGATATATCCTGCTTGGTCGGGTCTTTACCATTCATAGAACCCCCACCAGCCGGAAAATACATACCATAAGAATCTACAATAATTTTTCTTCCTGTTAATCCAGAATCTACAGCCGGACCAAACTCTGTAAATGACCCTGTAGGATTGATATAAAATCTCTTAACATCTTTAATATCAAATCCGCTTGACTGTAATATCGGTGCAATGATTGTCTCTTTTACTCTTTTCCTTAACTCTGTTATTCCTATGTCTTTTGTTGAAGCTATAGAAATAACCACCGTGTCTACAATAAGTTTTTCTAATCCTCTATTATATCTTATTGTTACTTGAGCTTTTCCATCAGGATAAAAGGGATTGCCTAAATCAGCTAAAGCTACCTCGGTCATTCTGCATGTAAGCTTTCTTGCTAATTCAATAGGCAGCGGCATAAAGTTAGGTGTTTCATCAATAGCTCCCCCACATACTAACCCCTGGTCACCCGCTCCCTGTGTTTCAGACTGCTTTCCTCTAACATAAGTATCTTCAACACCTTGGTTAATCTCTTCTGATTGATTAGTTACTCTTACTTCTATTGATACTGTGTCATAACTAAAGCCTTTAGATGGGTCTATATAACCTAATGATTTAATAGCTTCTCTTGCTACTTTTTCATAAACACAAAAATACTTAGACTTTACTTCCCCCATAATAAGTAAAAAATCTTTACATACTGCACATTCAATTCCTACGTGTGCTTCTGAATCGTTAGCTAAAATATCATCCATAATTGACATAGCGATAAAATCACACATTTTGTCCGGATGTCCTACACATACCGATTCAGAAGTAAATAAATAGCCTGTAACCTTATTCATTTAATATCTCCTTAAAATAAATATTTTCTATAGAAATTTAATTTTATTCTGTATTGCATTCTTAGAGTAGGAGATATTTTAACAGAAAATGCCTTCAGTTACTACGGCTTAATAGAATGTTATCCTTCTAAGAATTGTGTTTAAGAATAAATAAATTGTTAGTTTTTATCTCTATATAATTTTAAATAATCAGAAACTAATTCACGCATATTTTCTGCAATATGATGAATGAAATCACTATCAGAAACATTATCAGGAATATTATATTTCCACTCACCATCTTTATTGTATCTGTTTCGCAAGTCATTTAATACTTGAAAGACTTTCTCGTCTGATATAATAATTTCCGATTTATTCTCCATCTCGTGATTTATTGATATTAGTAATAAGCTCTTCAATAGGTGTATTCATAACTTCATCAACATCACCCTTATCAGCGTAAGTCACTCTTGAATCCCACTCTTCAATGGGGTCATCGTACTTATTAATAACTTCTTTGAAAGCTTCTGAAATATAACCATTGTTTACACTTTTAGTAGGTTCTACTTCTTCATCTATAGTTTTAAATGAAAATTCCTTTTTCCCTACTTTAGAGAAGTAATCCCCTATACGTGTATAAGCAAAAGCTCCTAAAGGCTGTTTACTGCCTATGGCTCCAACAAAAGAGTCCTCTCTTGTAGAAATTAATTTAGCTTTTCCTTCGCTGTCAACAAATAAAATAGAATCCTGTTTGTACTTAATACCTAATTTCAATCCTAATTTAAATAAAGTGTTTTCTTCTTCTTTAGGTGCAAAGACTACTAAAGAATCTTCATCTACTACTACAGATGAACCATCTTCTTTTTTCTCTACATAGCTTCCTTTAATTTTGTTGAACCCATAGTTAGCTGCTCGAAAATATCTTTGCAGCTCTTTAAAGTTCTTTCTATTTTCTTGAGGTGTGTTTTCATTCCTATTTGCGGAAATGAACAACAACACATCCCCACGGTCAAAATGCTGCTTAATTCTTCCTAAACTTGCTTCGCATATCTTCATATTGTTGAACGTATCTTTTAATGACATAATAATTACCTCTTTCTTTATTTAACCTTTTTGTACTTCTATTATCCCATTCAGTTAATCCGTCTTCATAACTATTTATAACAGACCTAAATGCTTCTTGTAGAAAGCCCCGCATATATTGTCTTTCAGGCTCTACTGACTCCAGAATACTGAATGAGAATTGCTTCTTTCCAATAGTAGAAAAATAATCTACCACTCTTGTATAAATAAACCTACCTAATTCTATAGCAGAATCAGTTAGTAAATTATAGTATTTTGCTTTTCCTTCACTATTTATAAAGAGAATAGCTTCTTGTTTATATCTTCTTCCTAACTGTTTACCTAATCTTAATAAAGTTATTTCATCTTTAGGTTTTCCATAGACTATAAGAGAATCCTCTTCTACAGTAACTGTAGTACCATCTTCTCTATTTTCTACATAGCTTCCTTTGATTTTATTATACCCAAAATTAGAATCATAAATATAATGCTGTAACTCTTTAAAAGCTTTCTTGTTTTCCTGGATTGTACTTTCATTCCGATTAGCTGAAATAAATAAAATACAATCTCCATTATCGTAATGCTGCTTTAGTCTACCTAAACTTGCTTCATATAATTTTATATTGCTGAAAGTTTCTTTTAAAG
>ULUV01056421.1_pt1 | contig 126573 bp, 94 predicted proteins | sample 1958921 | NCBI WGS metagenome assembly ULUV01 (sample SAMEA4835772, study PRJEB28245) | human gut metagenome | biome: gut microbiome; material: fecal sample | place: Denmark | collected 2008
GGAAAGTTGAAAACTTTTTAGGCATTTCACGACAGTCCCTAGAGTAACTACTTAGGTTGCAAAGATAGAGTATAGAATACTTATACTGCTCATAAAACTCTACTATCTGCCACTGGTTATATGGATGAATAATTGACAATGTTCTGTTCTTATTTATCTTGTGGGCAATATTGAATTGATATGGGTAGAATAGAGCGCTATTCTTGTGCCTCAAATCGCGTATTGGTTTACCATGCTCATAGCAACCGAAAAGCAATGCAGCAAAAGCATTCGCATCCTTTTGATACAAACGTTTAGATTGTTTCAAGACATTCCATGTGACATTATCGATCTTTTGTTCTTCTCCAGTCCATAAATATTTGGCAAGGAATCGATATAAATATCTGTTTGAAAATATTATAGGGCACTCGTAGGGCAAGACATCAGAAAAGAGGACTCGCTCTTTACTATAGCGAAGTTTTATCTTTTTTTTCTTTCTCATACCCACGATTGTTTGATCATTTGCAGTCTGTTTTTCTTTATCTTATACCGCTTATGAGGCATTACAAAGCCATTAACAAAGGATGCTTGCTTAAGCTGCTTCTTCAACTTCGCTTCAATTTGTGGTTGTTTAGCCGGGTCTACGCATGCTTTGCCGCCTAATGATATTTGACTGCACTTATATTGAAGATACTTATCTAATCCTTCTAAATCTTTTGTATTGTCAAGCAATTGGTTTGAGTAAAATATACCCACCTTTACACCTCGCTTTGCATTATACAGATTGATATTGCATGTTAACACATGTAATGCGTCAAATAAATAATGAGCTGCAACATCATAAGACACTGTGGTTAGCAAACTATCAAATTTTTTAAAGGTTTTTTCTATGCGTTCTTGTATCCTTTTCTTCTTATTCTCAGTCAAAGAGAAAAAGCCTTGCTTATCCTTGTCTACCTTGATGGACTGTATCGTATATCCTAAAAGATCAAATTTTAGATTCTTTGTATCTTTGGAGTCATATGTATAGCATTTATTCGTTCCGTCTGTAGGTGTGTGAATTCTCAAACCATGTCTATGATAGGCCTCATTGAGAGCCTTGATATAATCATCCAATGACCACCAGTGCTCATCATCTAGATCCGGATGTACGACGATAATAATGTCATCAACGTATCTTGCCAAGAACACTATTCCAGGCAGTTCGCGTCTAAGAACTTCATCTATTTTGGACAAATAGAATTCAGATAGTAATGAACTTATAGCGCATCCTCGTGGAATGCCAGTTTTTTTAGTCGGTACAAGTGGGCGCAAATTCTTGGCTTCAAACTCTTTTTGGATGAGTCCTCGCAAAAGGGATTTACTCTTTACATCTAGCAAATTATTGCCTTCCAAATACTCAAACAACTTATCATGCGGTATCGATTCGAAGCAGTGATAAACATCTGTTCGGATGATATAGTACCTGCTTTTATCTTCCCTTAATAAGATTTTCAACTGAGAAAGTATTTCGTGGCGACTTAACATGGAGATTTTAAACAATTTCTTCACGTTTCTGCAAAGCACTTGCATCGCGAAAAACTCTTCATCCGTCACGCCAACAGTGTAAAGTGGCTTCTGTGGATCTTTTGAACCATCTGGAGTAAGGGTGAAACGAAAACTACTTGATAAAATCCCTGAAGACACTTTGTTAAGATGCTCTTGCAACAAGATTTTCTGTTGCTGAGCATTATCCTTCATCGATTGCCTAAACTGGTCAATTGTATTCGTCTCAGCCTCAGTTCGCTCTGCTTTTCTCTTTCTCAATATTTTATTTAGCTCTGTTCTCATATCACGATATTTTTGAGCAGCAACTAAATATTCAGGTGAAAGATACTTTTTTTGCATCTTTCCCTTCCTATTCACCGCATTGAACGCATCCTCTAGGGAATCATAGTTATAAGAGAAATCATATTGGGACATATCTTAAATCTTCAATGTAAAATAGCGAGTGTTATTCAATATTATCAATTCAAGCAAGACTTTACAATCTATCCTCCTGCCCATTCTTTACACTGCGCAGGTCGCAATTGAAATCTTTGCGGAAATCTCGTTTGGCCTTCTCCATATCGCTATTCGCTTTGTTTGAGGGATAGGAATTGGCTACTATTCTTGCACGTATGTCCTTATTCGACTGGTGTCTGAATTTGGGATTCTTTAGAGTGGAACGTAGTTGATCTATTGCACGCAGAATATCTGTTCCTTTCAGTTCGACAAATAATTCAGTCCAGTCTTCTTCTTTAGCTGTACTATCTTTTCTGACAAGAATCAACTTGTCACATTTTCGTCCTTCCTCTTTCTTTATAATGTATCCGTCAATCTGAAATACAGCTGAGTATTTGTCATCTGTCGCAAGTCTATATTTCGTTCCATTTTCGCTTACTGAAACTATTTTGCGAACCTTCAGGTCCTGCTGCGGAGAGTAACCTTCTCCAGTCAGTCGACTGTAAGTTGAGAGGTATTGTTCAAGATTACTATTCATCTCCATATAAGACCTTGTTACACTGACTGATTTTCTCTTCGACCCAATCCGAAACGCCATCAAGTTGCATTCCGTCAAGCATTTGAAGATCATCATCTACAATGCTTTTGAAAATACCGTCTTCGCTGATGAAATACCCTGAAACGTCGGACGGATTCAAAAGGAGTTTGCTGTCAATGATGCCTTTGCCGGATTCTTTACTTGAAGCGGCAGATGCTAAAAGCAACACATTTATGACAGAAAGAATATATGGGCTATGTGTTGTCAACATAATCATACTCGTCTCAGATTCTATTTTTTGAGCTTCCGCAAGAGCTTTGACCAAACTCAATATAATCAGACGTTGAGATTCAGGATAGAGATTCTGTTCTGGTTCTTCAATGAAAACTTGAGCAGACTGGTATGTGAGTCTCTTGGAATTCGGCTCTTGAATAGCATTCAAATCCGACATTGACATCGGAGCCCTTTTCCCGACTTGTGACATCATATAGTGCGACATAACATCCAAAGGTGTAACAGATTGGATACCACTGGACGCATAAAACGCCGGAGATTCTGTTCCGTCTTTCCTTATGATAAAATCATTTCCTGATTTATTCGCATAACTGAAGTCTCCTGTCACCGATAATTTATATGGATTTGATTTGGTCGAAGGGGATTTAGCCTCGTCCCATTCATAAATGAAATTGAACAATACATCTCTTTCAGTAGCCTTATATGCTCTATCAATGTTCTGAAGGGCAGAAACAAGATTGCGTTCGGCAGGGATATAGCATATTTTGCTATTGTAACGCCTTTGAGCGAAATCTGACTTTCTGCTGATTTTAGGATTCGTACCTCCGTGATATTCAATAGTTATGGTATCTCCCTCATATTCAATACTTGTATTTTTCTTGAAATAATCATCATTGAACCTATGGAATTGCTTGAGTTCCTTAACAAAACGCCCATAATGGGTATATTGGTTAATGATATCATCAGTCGATACCATAATTCGTTTTTCTATCCATCGGCAGAAGCAAAGCACTTTCATAAAAGTACTTTTTCCTGAACTCTGACGTCCGATGAGTACCATAAGAGGAGTGAATTCAATCCTGGTAGAGTCTTCAATCGGACCGAAGTGTTTGATGTGTAATGATGCCATATTACTTGAATATATCATTTACTTAAGTCTGTCAGTGCAACAAAAGTAAAGAATTATTAATTGATTATCAATGAGTTTAAATCAAAATTCACCTCACCACTCCGCGGCCGAGGGTGTATCTGACACCGACGGTGAGGCCGATGGCGTCCTGGTAGAGCTGGCCCTTGTCGAGATAGAGGCCGTACAGGGCGGAGAGGCCGGGGATGCGGAAGACGGATTCTAGCTGGCCTGTGAAGGCGGCGGAAATCTGGTGCAGTCCAGTTTCATGGACTGTTCCCCATGGCTTTTGGATCTGTGACTCACCTGCGTATGGGGCAGCATAGATGCCGTAATTCTTGGAGTACGTCAACATCAGTTTATATGGATGCTTGCGGAAAAGTTTTCCGCCGAGGCCCAGGTGATGCGACTTCACGCGATTGTTCTCTATGCCGCGGTTTATCCGGGCTGACGTCCACGTCTGATCGTGCACTCCTCTCGGCAGGAACAGCGGGTTTCCGATTACCCTTCCGTGATAGGTCCAGCCGGATCGGTAATATGAGTTGGCGAAGTAGTCATCGATGCCTACCGTGGATACTCCAGGCGGCGTGATGGAATTGCCTTTGTCATCGAAAATCTCGCCGTTTATCGGTCCCGACTGGTACAGAGTATATTGGTGCTCGTACAGTATGTCGCTAACCCATCTGTTCTTGTCAGTGAAACTGAATGACAGCGTATTGACTCCGTCGGGGAAATTGTAGAATCCCATTCCCGAACCGTCATTGTATGGAATGTCGTGCTGAGCCGTAATAGTCCATTTGTCGGCACGATATGTAACCCTGAATATCTCACTTCCTCCCTGGTCACCGATGACATTCAACCGGTCGCTCATGGTTCCGCCTTCTCCTGCATGACGTCCGGTCACCACCTTGATATAGTTCTTTATCGTCACCGGATAACTGACATCTGTCGGATGATGACCTGCCCACATCGCGTAATGGTCGATCACCGCGTCGAATGACAGCCTGTCTGTCGCGGCATATCGCAGCCCCACCCTCATTCTGTGGACCAATGCACCTTCGACATGGCGGTCGTCCATCGTCATATAATCTCCGTACGCACCATAAAGCCACAAATGTTTTTTGGTCAATGGCAAGGCAACTGGATCCAAACTGAGGAGATACCCGGGCATCGAGCGTGCATTTCCCGTCTCCACAAGATGCCCGCCTGTCACTGACAATGAGCCCAATTCCCGCGATGCGCCGATAAAGTCGTTTTCTCTATGTTTTATGCCAATGTCCAGTGTCAAGAGTTTCCACTTGACAGAGCCATAGAGTTCATCGGCCATCAGATTGACCGTCCGGGATGACGGGTCGAGTGGATTATGATAGGCATTGGTCGCCAATGAAACGCCGCAGCTGTACTGTATAGTCCTGGACCTGTCACTCTGAGAATAAACCTGCAACAGTGCCAGTCCCCCTCTGCGCTCAGGCATCAGTCCATACTGATTGGTCGTCATCCAATATGGAAGATAACCGTCTGTCGATGCCATCGCCCCCATCAGCATTATCGACGCCACGAAGTCGTTCATCTACTCCTTTTCTCCGTAATAGCTTTTATACCACTGGGCGAAAGCGCGGAGTCCGTCGCGGAGCGGTGTAGATGGCCTGAAGCCGAAGTCGTTTTCGAGTGGCGTAGTATCTGCGTATGTTACCGGAACATCGCCCGGCTGCATTGGAACGAGTTTCTTGTGCGAATCGAAGTCGTAGTCCTGCGGGAGAACTCCTGCACGGAGCAGCTCCTGCTGGAGGATATCCACAAACTCGAGCAGGTTCTCAGGATGACTGTTGCCGATGTTATAGACCTTGTACGGAGGCACAGGCAGACCATCTTCTCCACTCTGCTTCTCAGGAGCGTGCTGCATGACACGTACTATTCCCTCCACGATATCATCCACATAGGTAAAATCACGTTTGCAGTTACCGTAGTTGAATATCTGGATGGTCTCCCCTTTCACGAGTTTGTTCGTGAAACCGAAATATGCCATGTCAGGACGTCCTGCAGGGCCGTAAACAGTGAAGAAGCGCAGTCCGGTGGAAGGTATGTTGTAGAGCTTAGAATAGGCGTGCGCCATCAGTTCGTTGCTCTTTTTCGTCGCGGCATAGAGACTTACAGGATTGTCCACCTTGTCGTCAGTGGAGTACGGCACCTTCTTGTTCGAGCCGTAAACACTTGACGATGAAGCATATACAAGGTGCTCCACTTCATTGTGGCGACAAGCTTCAAGAATATTGTAGAAACCTATCAGGTTGCTCTCGATATACGCGTCAGGATTAGTTATGGAATAACGCACTCCGGCCTGCGCAGCGAGATTCACAACCACAGAGAAATGGTACTTCGAGAAAAGTTCATTGACAATGCCCTTGTCGGCAATGCTCGCTTTCACGAAGGTCCAGTCCTTGTCCAATGCCTCGATTTCCTCGAGTCTGGCGTATTTGATATTAACGTCGTAATAATCTGTTACCGAATCAATTCCGACGATTTTAATACCGTTGAATTCATGAAACAGCCTTTTCACTAAATTGCTGCCGATAAATCCAGCTGCACCAGTCACGAGGACTGTCTTTCTGTACAAAGAGATATTGTATTCCAGCATATTAGTCCCTCTTGAAAATGTCGCGTGTATAGACCTTGTCCTTCACGTCATCGAGGCAGACGTCATAGCGGTTGGCAATGATGCAGTGCGAACGGGACTTGAATGCCGCGAGGTCATTGACTACCTCACTTCCGAAGAAAAGAGTGCCGTTCTCGAGAGTAGGCTCGTAGATGATTACCTCTGCTCCTTTGGCCTTGATACGCTTCATAATACCCTGAATGGCGCTCTGGCGGAAGTTATCTGAGTTGGACTTCATGGTCAGACGATATACGCCGATGACGCATTTCTTCTCCTGGGTGCTGTCCCACTGGCTGTTGCTGCTGTAGTAGCCTGCCTTAGTAAGTACCTGGTCTGCAATGAAATCCTTTCTCGTGCTGTTCGAATCGACGATGGCCTGGATAAGGTTCTCGGGAACGTCATTGTAGTTGGCGAGAAGCTGCTTGGTGTCCTTTGGAAGGCAATATCCGCCGTAGCCGAATGAAGGGTTGTTATACTGGGAGCTGATTCGCGGATCCAGACAAACGCCATTTATAATAGACTGTGTGTCAAGACCTTTAATCTCAGCATAGGTATCGAGTTCATTGAAATAACTTACGCGGAGCGCCAGGTAGGTGTTGGCGAAAAGCTTCACGGCCTCAGCCTCGGTGCTGCCCATGAACAGGACAGGAACCTCTTCTTTCAATGCTCCTTCGTGGATGAGACGGGCGAAGGTGTGCGCAGCCTCTTCGAGGAAAGCATTGCCCTGCTCGAAACCTACAATTATACGGCTCGGATAGAGGTTGTCATAGAGGGCCTTGGACTCACGCAGGAACTCCGGTGCGAAAATGATATTCGGAGTCACCACCTTCATCGTGCCGTCAGCCTGACGCTCACGATATGAGAATTTCTCCCTGACAGATGCCGTATAACCCACAGGGACAGTGGATTTGATGACCATCACCGCATCAGGATTCACCTTCAGCACCAGGTCAATGACTTCCTCCACATGTGACGTGTCGAAGAAGTTTTTCTTGCTGTCATAGTTTGTCGGAGCGGCAATCACTACGAAATCCGCATCCCTGTACGCTGACTCACCGTCGAGCGTGGCCGTAAGGTCGAGCTGCTTGTTCTTCAGGTAATCCTCGATGTAGTCATCCTGGATAGGCGAAATCCTGTTGTTCAGTTTCTCCACTTTTTCAGGGATGACGTCCACTGCGGTCACATGATGCTTCTGTGAAAGAAGCGTAGCGATACTGAGGCCTACATAACCTGTTCCGGCGACAGCCACCTTGATATCATTGAACTCTTTCATAATATTATGATACTTTATCTAAAACTTCATATTTCGAGTGACGGCTCTTGTACTCCGGCACGATCTCCTTCATGATGCGGACGATGGCCATATCGTCGAAAGTGCGCGATTCCTCAAGGAGTCTCTTCTCATTGGCACAAGCCGTATCATAGTCATACTCACGGACTTTCGCCACCATGATCTTAGGATTGGTGGTAGGGATGGTCTCCTCCTTGTCGTTGAGCACCTCTTCATAGAGTTTCTCGCCGTCACGAAGTCCCGTAAACTGGATTTCCACATTCTTCGCTCCCGAAAGCGCTATCATACGTTTGGCCAGATCGACGATCTTCACCGGCTTGCCCATATCGAAGACGAAGATCTCGCCGCCCTTGCCCATGGTCCCGGCCTCAAGCACGAGCTTGCAGGCTTCCGGAATCAGCATGAAGTAACGGATGATGTCCGGATGAGTGACGGTGATCGGTCCGCCGTTTCGGATCTGCTTCTTGAATATAGGAATCACGCTGCCATTGGAGCCGAGAACGTTTCCGAATCTGGTAGTGACGAACTGTGTAACTCCCTGAACCTTACCGTCTTTGATGGCCTGGTTGAGACTCTGGCAGTATATCTCGCAGATACGCTTGCTGCAGCCCATGACATTGGTCGGATTCACCGCCTTGTCGGTAGAAATCATCACGAACTTCTTGGTTCCGTATTTGACGGCGAGGTCCGCAATCACGCGCGTACCATATATATTGTTCTGCACGGCGATAGCCGGATCGTCCTCCATCATCGGAACATGCTTGTAGGCAGCCGCGTGGAACACATATTCAGGCTTGTGCTCGGAGAAGATGCGTTCCATGTGCTCAGCATTGGTAATGCTGGTGACTATGGTCTCGTTATGGATATGCGGGTAATGCTCCGACATCATCAGCCTGATATCGTGCATAGGAGTCTCCGCCTGGTCGATAAAGGTCATCTCCGCCGGCGAGAATTTCGCGATCTGTCTCACCATCTCGGAGCCGATGGAACCGGCAGCGCCAGTTATCAGGATCCGGCGTCCCTTCAGTAGTTTTCCGATGGCCTCCATATCCACCTCAATCTTGTCCCTCGGCAGGAGATCGTCGATCGCCACCTCATGCAACTGATTATGTGTCAATGAAATGTCTTTTCCATCCCATTCCTCTGCATTGGTCATCATAAGAATCTTGAGGCCTGCATTGAGGAAATCATCCACCATTTCCTGGTTCTGGCGAAACCTCTCTGTCTTGAGTGGCGAGACGAGCAGCGCCTTTACCCCTTCGTCACGCAGTTTCTCGGCGATTTTTGCCCCATTTTGATAGACAGGCTTGCCCATGATGTAGGCGCCCTTCATCTCAGGTCCGTCTGAAACGAAAGCATGGAGCGAATACTTCTTGTCCTTGATGGAGACAATGCTCTTGGCAATGCTGATTCCGCCTGCCTTGGTTCCGTAGATGGCAACAGGAAGTGCGCCGTCCAGGTGGAACGAATCGAAAAGCCTCTTTACCAATATACGCTCCACCCACAGCAGCAATGTACTGAGAATGAAGACGGTAACGGCTGTATTCAACTTAGGGAAATAGAATATCGTCTGATTCGGGAATACTGCTCCGGTGACATATCCTATCAGATAGAATACCACTGAACCGGTAAATGCAGCAGTCGCAACTCTCTGAAGGTCAATGAATGACGAGTACCTTACAATTCCGGAGTAGGTATGGAAGAGATTGAACGATATCGCGAACGGGACCAGCGCCAGCAGATTTGCTGCCGTCATTGGCCAGAAATTCGTAGCGAAACCGTCCCCTCCCAGATCAAAATAGTATCCGACATAACCAGAGAAAGCCACAATGCAGCAATCAAGAATCAGCAGTCCCCAATATGGCAGCGCCTTTCCGGAGAAATACCAATTGGAGATTTTCTGTACAATATTCATATCAGTATTTAATTGGCTTTTAAATAGTTATAAATTCAGAGATCAATGGTTATCCAATAGTTCCATCATCTTGTCATAATCTTCCACCTTCTCGAAGGACTCCTTGTTCACGCCGGAAATGGCGATGGTCCTGTCGCCCACTGCCATGACGAGTTTCCTGTCCCTGTCAATGCGGATGACATAGCCTTCAAGGCCTTCGAAAACGCCTGATGTTATGCGGAGAAGAGGATTGCCTTCTGCATATTCGGAAATCGGCTTTAGCATAAATCTGACTCTGTCGGGATCTATCTCGAGAACCTTCATAAACGCCTTCATAACGCTGTCGCGGATTACCGCCTCACGTCCTGTACCACAATCATTTACCAGATAAAGTGACTGGAAATTGTCCTGCAGGTATTTCTTCACTGCACGGACTTTTCCCTGGATGAACAGCATGCCGTTCACAGCCTTATGTGCAAAGACATGGAACACATTATCCTTCGCGAACCGCTCCATGACGGTCGGAAGCTTGGCATGATGCACATAGACATAGCACCAGTCATTGCACGAACTTACCTCCGGACGGACTGCTTTCCGCTCGAAAGGATTTTGCTCTGAAGCTATAGAAAACGCATCTGTACTATCCAGTTTCATCGACTGTTTTCTATTTTATGTCGTCACCTTTTCTAAAGGCAAAAGGACGGCTCTGGTCCGATGTTCTCTCACAAATCTCCATAATAACATCGTTATATTTCATTTATTGACTTCTGCCCCCGCACTTTGTCTGTCAAAAAATCATTACAAAGTTAGTCAATAAAGACGTAACGAGCAACGGGTTTTCGCCAAATAACTGGTTCATATTCAGTTCATTTCAGACGCAATTTACCCCCCTTGTAATTTATTAAGAATAAAGGAGTTAGAAAAAACACTTTCCGCAGATCATGGCGACAGTTGAGTCAAATTTTCTCCAGACACACCTCCAAGGAATCGTTCCAATGTGGAATTTTCAGACCGAAAACAGTCTTGACCAATGTCTTGTCAAGTACAGAATAATGCGGCCTCGCCACCGGACTCGGGAACTCATCGCTATGGCAAGGGCTAATCTCACAGGCATTTCCGCTCAGTTCGCAGATACGTTTTGCGAAATCATACCAGGAGCAGACTCCCTCATTGCTGTAGTGGTAGATTCCGCTCTTTCCGGTCTGTCCGCTCTCTATAACATAAACCACGGCCGCAGCCAGGTCGCCCGCGTAAGTCGGCGTGCCCACCTGGTCGAAAACTACATTGACTCTGTCCTTAATTGCGAACAGCCCCAGCATCGTCTTCACGAAGTTCTTCCCCCACTCGGAATACAGCCACGATGTTCTTAAAATCAAGTAATTGCATCCGGAGTCAATGATTGCCTGCTCACCTTTCAGCTTGGTTTCGCCATAGACGCTTACAGGACAGGTGGGGTCAGTTTCACGGTACGGAACGCAGGCATTGCCATCGAAAACATAGTCCGTAGATATATGGACCAATGTTCCTCCGCGCTCTTTCATCACGGTCGCCATTCCGCCCACGGCCACGTGGTTCATCAGGTCAGCGGTCTCCCTGTCGGACTCCGCCCTGTTCACGTCAGTATATGCCGCACAGTTCACGATGAGGTCGATTCCATTGTCCTGCACCATAGCGCGAACAGCCTCAGTATCAGCGATATCCAAGTCCTGCCGCGTGGTGAAGAAATACCTGTGCGATGTCCCTTCCACTGCGCGTATCATCTCACGTCCGAGCTGCCCGCCGGCCCCTGTAACCAATATGTTCATCTCTATCTTATTTTATTTTCAATATACTGTCTCTCAGCGAGTTTCATCTTCTTTGTCAATGCCGCACCCCAATACTCCCGCGCCTTTTCCATCTGCCCCGTCGCACGGAAATAGTCGCCCGCCGCATTGTAGCCGCCATAGTACAATGAGTCCAGGCCAATGATATATGTCAATGAATCCTCATCCATCTGTATTCTCTCCCCTGCCGCCTTTCTGACTTTCGGAAGCAGTTCCTTGAATTCCAGCACTTTTCGATAATCTTCCGTTTCCACGAAAGGGTCCTGCGCGATGTCCTCTGAGGCGTTTCTGATTTCGCCTCTGAAATCGGAAGCAAATACCTTGTCAATGTCATAGCAGACAAAACGACCGCATTGCCAAGGCGACGTGGATACCCAGATCTTATGTTCAGCCGGACAGAACACTACCGAGTGCATCGCAAGCAACTGATTGATGGCCAGTTCATTGCAATATCCTATTTCTTCGCCGTCGAGTCCTTTCTTGTCGCGCAGTATCTGCACGGCTTTTTCCGGGGTCAATGTCCCTGCACTTTCCAGCAGTTGTTCCACTCTTCTGAAGCGCCACATACTGTCGGACATCCTGATATTGTCCTGATTTACAGGATTGTCCCTGAAGGTGGTGGACTGATAGTGGTTAGTGCAGACAATGCGGTGTATATCAGCGTCCTGCAAAGCTGGGTCATAGACCGCCATCTCAGACGGCGTTTTCTCGATAATTGCCGCTCTGCCGTCTTTTGCGGAGCCTATCAATATGGATTCCGACACGAAAGTCCGTCTTGATGCGGCGATACGTACAGCCTCGTCGATGTCCGATGCGTACTGGAGTATCTCCTTGGTCAATATGGATATCGGTGTGGCCGACATCGACGGTGTCTCGAGTTTGGAGGCATTGATGGTGACCGTGAGTCCTTCGGTGTTCATTCCGCTGAGGACTCCTGTCATTCCTGGCCAAGTGACTGAGACATAAGCATATCCGGTGTCAGGCTTTTCGAACATGACGAGTTTGTTCCGAGCGAATTCCTCGCCCATATAGAAATCGAAGTTTCTCCCTATCAGGAGGTTACCGTCTGCTGTACCCTCGCCCCACGATGCGAATGAGGTACATCCCACCAGCATATAGTCCTGCATGACGTGACCAATGTCATGGGCCGAATGGTACTGCATCTGGCGCTCGTAGGCATTGCCGAACTCCTCGAATTCATCCGTGCAGGCTGTGGACATCGCCTTGATTTCCTGACGGTATTCCAGTGGCACATTGGTCCCTAAACGCCTGTTGAAAATGGTGATGAAGTAGTGCAGCAGCTTCCTGTAACTCCGGCTCGGAACTATCTCGAAAAGTTTGTCTGCGAAGGCTTTTTCCTGCTCGTAAAGCAGTTCCGGAGCGAGTTTTCCGATAGCTTCTCCACGTTCGAAGGCATTGCCGATGACTCTCATTTCCCAAAGTCCGGACTCGCTGAGTCTCAGGGCATTGACCTCTGCAAGATTGGCTGTGGGGGCTATGGCTCGGGGGCTGTCCGAAGTTCCATTCTCTGAGTCGCCGTCAGTTTTCGCCGAAGTATCGCGGGAAACAGCAGGACTTACCCAGAGGCGGAGACTGTCACCGACTTGGACGGCCTGTGACCCGGATGGTGTAAACGCCGGCTCGGCAAGGTCAGCGCTTGAGTGAAGGCCGACGCAGACCAGAACCGCCACCAGCACCATCGCCAATATCACGGTCAGCGTCCACTTGAATATTTTCAGGACAATTTTCATTTCGGCTTCAATTATATATTATACCGACTCCAACCTCAAAATGTAAAATGTGTTTGATGTAATCTCGTCATTCGCTTTCACTTTCATCGAGAGCCCTGTCTTACGTGCGATTTCCTCCATCCTCGACTGGGATATGTAGCTCAGTTCGCCCTCTGTCCGATTAAATCTCAGAATCTTGGTGGAGAACACTTCGCTCAATGCCGTAATCTTCTGGCCTTCAGCATTTTCAGAATCAGAGTCACGCACCAGGATCAATCCGCCGCTCTTGAGCTTGGACGCGCATCGCTGTATAAGTTCCAACTGTTTTTCAGCGCTGAGATAATGCATCATGTCACTGATGATGAAGGCATCGCTTTCCGGCAATTCCGCCTGCGAAGCATCCTCACATCTGAATGACAGGTCGCCCAGGCACTTGTTCAGCCAGCAATTCTGAGCCACCGTTATCTTCTCGTCGTCATAGTCGATTCCCAGAATCCTGCGCCCCGACTTATACATCGACAGCATGAAGTCCATCTGGCCCATTCCGCAGCCGATATCCGTAATCTGACCGGTATCAGGAAGCATGGAATCGAAGAAGGCATAGTTCTTCTCCATCTTCATTTTCACCCTCACATACCACTCGGTCACTGGACCTTTATATATATAGGCCGAGGCCAATGTCGCAGCAAAATACGGGTTTTCCGGCCCGTCATACCTGTCGCAGAGTTTCGCGTAACAGTCTTTGACCAATGTCGCGACTCGCTTTGCCAAGTCGTGATAGTCAATGTTTTCCGTCTTCACAGGCTCGAGCACCTGCATCACGGACAGTCCACGCGTAATGGTGAAGCAATGATTTTTCGGCATTATCCGCCAGTTGCCGTAGAACACGACCGGAGTGACAGGAGCATTGACCTGAGAAGCGAGATAGAATGCGCCTTTGTGGAATCTCCTGATGGTTCCGTCAGTCGTGCGGGTGCCTTCAGGGAATATCACGAGGCTCCAGCCCTGTTCGATGTCTTTCTTGAGATTTGTCAATGAGCCTTCATATCCTTCGGAGCGCACGTAATATCCTAGATATTCTGCTATGGGACCGAACAGAGGGGAGTTTTTCACCCAGTCGGCCACGAAGAATTTCACTTTCGGAAAGGCTGCCATCAGCAGGATGATGTCAAGCGACGACTGATGGTTCGCCACGATGATTCCGGGTTCTACAGTGCTGCAGGATGCTCCGGACTGGCGGGCATTATTGGCCTTGACGTAGCTACCATCTTTTTCTTCCGGATTGACCAGTTCTCTGTCTATCCGTAAAGATTTTATGACCGGAGTCACCGCTACGAGCACTTTGCAGCCGACATGAAGCATCTTGGAGACCAATGCCTGCTTATGTATTCGTCTGATCGGCAGACACAGAAGCAACAAGGTGAGTACCAATATTATAAAGCACCCGAGCACGGTCGGTACATAGAACGCCAGGTTGCGGACTATCATTCCGAATGTATATGGCGGTCTCCCCTGCGATGTCGGACGTATTACGAAAGCATTGAATATCAATGGTTCTGCGGTATAGGATATCAGCACCACCGCTACCATTCCGAGTATGGTGATGAGTGCAATGGAGTGAAGGGCCGGATGCTTAGCAAAAATGAGGGCGCCGATTCCGACTATCATTGTGAATGACGAGAAGAAAATGGCGGTCTTGTGCGAGTTCAGCAGTTCGCGACCGGTCTTGTATTTGTGCAGCAGGCCTTCAAGGATGAAGATGCTGAAGTCGTCACCCATACCGAAGATAAAGGTGGAGAGGATGATGTTCACGATATTGAACTGCACCCCGAGGATACCCATTATTCCGGTGATTATCAGCCATCCCACGGCCATCGGCAGGAAGCTGAGCAATGCGAGTTCGAGTCTGCCGTAAGATAGCCATAGAACGAAGAAGATGAGGCATGAGGAGATGAAGAGTATCAGGTAGAAGTCATCGTTGATGCTCTTGGCTGCCTGGTTTGCGAAATAGGCCTGGTCGAAGATGACAAGGTCTGCCCTGTCAGAGAATGTGCCGTAAACCTGGTCGATCAGGCTTTCGTCGAGGCTGACTCTTGTTATGAGCATTTTCAGGTCGTCAGAGTTTCCGAGCCACGCTGACACAGCTTCCGGCATACCTTCTCCGCTGAAATAATCTATTGTTTCACAATTATTTACGAGAGAAGTCAGTGCAGCATCGAACGAGTCTTCGCGAAATCCGTATTTGACGGCCGCTTCTGCAACTTCGCTTTTCAGCCTGGCCACACGTTCTTCTGTCCACCATGCCTGCCATTTCGCGAGATTTGCCTGTTGTTCTTCCTGACTTCGGACAAACGAACCTCCATCTGAATAGCTGTGTATCAAGCCTTTGGCTTTCAGTGAATCGAGCTGGGCCAATGTCTTTTTCTGTGCTGCGAAGGCCTCCCCTGCCGTCTTTCCCACGCTCACGAACATCACGCTCTTTTCATTGACCTGAACTCCCTCGGCGACGCCGGACAGGCTCTTTTCTCCGAACTCAGACTCCTCAGCGACTGACTTGCCAGCTCCCACGGCGACGCCGGCATCTGCATTGACCTCGGTCTTGCCGCTGAGAATCGTCTCCGCCTCTTTCAGTTTCGGCTCCCAGTAGGTCAGATCCATCATGTCGCTGTCGAAACCGACTTTGGTGGACATGTAGGTGCATACGACTGTCAATATTATCAGTGCGCCGACGAGCCATTTGTTCTTGTGTAACGGATAGGAGCTGAATTTTTCTATGCCTCTAAGGATGCGTCCTTCCCGGAGGTCAGCCTGTGCAGTGAGGAACTGCGGAAGGAAAACGAGGCAGAAAATCATTGTCCCGAGCAATGTGAGGGATGCGAAAAGGCCGAAGTCCTGAAGCAGTTTGGAGGAGGTGAAAAGCAGACCGGCGAAGGCGCCTATGGTGGTGACGCTTCCGATAATCATCGGGCTGCACAGTTCGTCAAGCAGCTGTTCGATGGTATGTACGTGATTCTGGTGCGCCAAAAGGTGTATCGAGTAGCTCAGCGCCACGCCCATTATCGCCGCTCCAGCTCCGACTGCGATGCCGGAAATGCTGCCCTGAATGAGCCAGGACAATGCCAAGGCGAACAATGCGCCGTACAACACCGGGCACAATATCAGGAACACGGAGCGTTTCCGCTTGAATACCGCGAGAATGAACAGGACTATGATTATGAGCGCTACTATCGACGTGGAATAGGTGTCGCGTTTTATCTGACGTGCGTTGTACACGCTCATGACCGGGCCGCCGAAATAGTGGAGCGAGATGCTCGGGAATTCTTCAGAGAGAGTGTGCAAGGAAGCTTCAATCAGATCGACAAGGTCGTCGTTGTGGGCGGTCTCGCCTGACGGGAATGCGGGCTCGATGAAGTTCAGCATTGTCCTGCCGTCCGGGGTGAAGACGTGGCCTGAACGGACTTTGTATTCGGATACCGGGTTCAGTTCGGCTGTGCGTCCGAGTACGCTGCTTCCTATGGCCAACGGATCTGCGAGTATGTAGTCCTTCATCGCAAATCCGGCCGGAGATATCAGGTTCACATAGTCGTTCATTATGGCGGAATCGACTGCTGAAGGATGGTCCAGTTCTTCCAGACGCCGGAAATCGCTGTCATCCATCAGGCACGGAAGATGGCCGAGGATGAAGTTCATCATTTCGCTTATATCGGCCTGTCCGACTTCGCACATATAATTGTCTATCAGACGCTTGTCCTCCGAATCGGAAAACAGTTCGCCGAGTCGCTCCGATGCTTCTGACAGCAGATTGTCGTCTTCCTGCTCAGGAGTGAACATCACGACTATCTTGTCGCTCACTTTCAGGTGAGAATAGACGTCCGCGAGATGCGATGAGTTCTTAGATGACGGGAAGAATGAGGTGACGTTCTCTTCAAACTCGATCCGCGATGCCATAAGACACATTGACAACACGCTGAGTATCAGCGTTATCCAAAACACCGTCTTATGCGAGCGGAAACAGATATATAGTCGTGTGAAGATTTTAGACATTGGATGCAGATTTATCAGGGGATTTCCGGAAAATGGCCAGCAGGGACATCGAGAGGCACCAGCTGAATGCCGACAGGAGCGCGCCGAAGACAATGCTGCCTACTACATATTGCAGAAGCATTGATCCGATAGATGCGAGCGTTATGTTTTCCGGCGTCAGAAGGACCGGCTTGGAGAACAGGACGCATCCGACCCAGTATCCGGCAAATATGATGAACGGAATGAGGGGCGGAAGGCTTATGTTCGAGGCCACGAGCGTTATGACTTTGTTCAGTTTCAGCAGATGGGCCAATGCAAATGCGCATATCATCTGATATCCCCAGATCGGGGCCACGCCCATGAACACGCCGAGCGCTATCGCTGACGCTATCCTCACATTGCTCTCAGGCGAATGAATTATATATCTGTCAATGAATGATTTACAATTCTTCCACGTCAGCTTTCTGAAGAAGTTCACGGGCCAACGCCAGAGCAGGCAATACAGTACGAGGATGGTGTTCAGTATGCTGATTTTCGTAAAGTCACGGAACGGCTTGAAGTGTGAAACACGTTCTCCTTCAGGCGGATAATAGACGCGGATAGGGACATTGACGACATTGGTTCCTCTCCATGCGGAGAAGACGAGGATTTCGAGTTCGAATTCGTATCCGCCGGTGAGAAATCTCGAGCCCAATTCGATCTTGTCGAGCGGGTAGGCTCTGTAGCCGGACTGCGTGTCGTCGAGGCGTATTCCGGTTTCGAGTTTGTACCAGAAATTGGAGAAACGGTTCGCGAATGTATTCTTGCCGGGCATTCCCTCGGCCCGCAGGTTCCGTGCCCCGACTATCAGTGTACCAGGCATTTTGCTTATCGATTCCGCGAAAATCGGGAGGTCTGAAGGATAATGCTGTCCGTCGGAGTCAATGCTGATGGCATACTTGAAGCCGTATCTTTTCGCATAGACCATTCCGCACAGGAGCGCCACGCCCTTGCCCTGGTTTTTCTCTTGGGTCAATGATTTTATGGCATCTCCGAATGACCGGATGATTTCCGGTGTCGTGTCAGTGCTGCCGTCATCCACAACTATCACGTCTTCAGAGTATTGCAGGACTTCGGAGATGACGTGCGAGAGTGTTCCGTCGTTGTTGTAGGTCGGGATTATCACGCAGCAGCCCAGGTCTTTCAAGGCTTTGCGGCACTCTTGAGGAGATTTAGCCACAGCATTGTTCGCTTCCGGCGCGTAGTTATATATCTCGTTTTCTGGCATCGTGCGTTACATTGATAATGATTTTCTGAGTTTGGAAGCGAGGAATGCCGAGAAGGCATCTCTGCTTATGGCGTCTGCGACGTAGTTGGTGACGTAACTGTCTCTGGAGACTGTCATGTCGAACAATGTCATTCCGAAATATGTGGTTCCGACTACTCTCCACGAGCCTTCCTCAACAGGTTTGGCGAGCATTATTCCTGACAGCTGTCGTTTCCCCACGCCCAATGTAAATGTAAAGGTGCGCGGTTCGGCACTGCCGCTTTCGTCTGCATCAGTCTGGACGACTGCAGACTCGAATGTCGCGGTCTGCTCCTGGACATTCTGGTCCTGCGGCAGTTCGGAAACGAGGAGTTTCGGAAAGCAGGAGGTCGTCAATGCGAGGCTAACGCATATTGAAGACAGTCTGAGGTATCGCCGCATTGAATTTCTTATCTGTAAAGTCATACATCGTATAGTCGGAAGCATTCTCGTACATGGTCAGCCGGTTCACGGACAAGTCCTTGCGGTTCAGCAGGATAACCATCTTGTCGATATATGCGCGGACTGTTTTCGATTTCGGGACGATAGTGAGTCTGTAATCGGCCACAGACTCTTCCACGTTAACGGCGAAATCAGCGCCAAGCTTGGTCAAGTCTCCTGTCATACAGGATGTTATGAGTGTGCTCATCTGGTCCATCATGGGATTTCCCTTGGTGTCAATGACGGAGGCCTTGCCGGCGTTTACGGTCTTGATCTTATCGCCGTTGATGACGATTTCGTAGGCGACCGGTGTACGGTAGTCGAGGCAGATCTTGTCGGTCTTCTGCCAGTAGAACCGTCCTTCGGATTTCATTTCCCGGCTGAATACGCTCAGGTACTTCGTCTGGACGAATTTCGCCTGAATCGTGGTCAATGCCGATGTCTTGGACGCCAGCTCTTTCCTGAACGCCGCCATGTCCGCAACTGCCTTATAGCCGGCCGCAGTCCCCTGCACCGACGCCATTCCGGACATTGTCCCGGACATCGCCGCCATCAACATTCCTATCCCCAATAATATGCTCAATCTATTCATATTTTATTTTTATTATAGCTAACGTGTCGCCTTGACAGGCGGAGCACTTGAGAGGACCAGGCCCTCCCACTTCGTGGGCCCCTCTAGTGCCGAGGGCGGCAAGTCCTCTCAAGCGCAGCCCCCTGTCCTTGCGCCACCATCACATTCAAATATCACTGAACTTCACTGCGGAAGCGTTTCATTATAGTGACGCGATACGGATGCCGCACAGCGAGATGGGCAGCATTTTGCGCCACCTCCTTCTTGCCCTCATCTACAGAATCCGGCGCATAGGAATTGCCCACAACACACTTTCCGGAAATCGCCTCAAACCACGTGCAGGCAGCAGTATAACGGCCATAATTCAGCTCCAGATGGTAACCGTCCCTGTTGAACTTGTCCCCCACATACGAAGTCCTCGCATTCTGAATCGCAGTACCGGACGGAACAAGCACATCGAAATCATTGTCCTTCAACGCCTTCCTGGCCGCAGACACAATCGCCTCATACATCGCCGTCTGGCTGTTCCCGTATTTCGGGAAATCCCTATGGTCAGAATCCGAAGCATAAGCCCACGTCTGATGCCACACAAGCTTGAAATCCTTCTTCGGCGCATTCTCACGAAGATACGAAATCAATGAAGGCAGATACGGATTGTAAGTTTCATACAGACCCGACTTGCCGCTCGCCTGCTGGAGACTGATATAATCCCACGGCTCATCCAAGACAGCATCAATCAGTCTGGTATTCGGAGTATTGGTCCGCTTCCCATCGACAATCTTCCGGTAAGCATACGCATCCTTGAGCGAAACAGAATTATTATAATGCCTCTCCAACGAGCAGCCACCTATATACATATTGCCGATTATCACCTTGATTCCGGCAGCATCGAACAGCTCGTAAAGATATTGTTCCACAGCATCCTGCGAAAAACTGTTCCCGATCGCCAGAATCCGGATGACGCCGTCCCCCTTCTTCGCCGCACCATTCTTTTCAATGCCGGCAGACTCCACCGGACCGGCAGCAAAGCCGCTGTAAGACAATGTCAATGTCAGGAGACCGACAAAGAGAATAGCACAAAGTTTCTTATATAAAGTATTCATAACCAATGATTTTTAAAGTTATCAAGAGCCGTTACAGCCCACATCTATCCGATAAAGTAGCGCATCAGCGAAGTAGGCGGAATCTGCTTGTCCGAAACATAGACGAAATAATGCAGGAACTTCTCAAGCCTGTGCGCCTCACTGTATTCAGGACAATTCTTAGGCACAGTAGCCAAGATCCTCTCAGCATGGCTGCGAAGCACCGCAAACTCCACAAGATAGGCAGAATTGAACAGGACATCAGCATCCTCCTGGTACGGATAGATCCACTTCACCTCGGCGCGACGCACATTCGGCCAGTTGGAAATAGTCTCCTGGGCCGTGAACGCACCCTTGTTGAAATCCCTCACAATACGCCTCAACAGACGGTTGTCACTTGTCGGAATACAGTTATGGTCATCCAGCGAAATGCTCGTGATTGTATTTATGAATATGCGGAACTTCTCGGAATCAGGGATATTGTCCAGCAGTTTAGGATTCAGCGCATGAAGCCCCTCGATTAGCAGGATGGAACCCTCTTCGAGAGCCAGTTTCTTCCCATTGTACTCCCGAATGCCGGTAACGAAGTTATACTCAGGCACTTCCACGGTCTCACCGGAAATAAGCTTCAGCACATCCTTCTGCAACGCGGCATGGTCCACAGTATCGAAATTGTCGAAATCATAACTGCCGTCCGGAAGCTTCGGCGTATCCAGCCTGTTCACGAAATAATCATCGGTAGAGAAAGACACCGGATGCAGACCGCAGGCCTTCAACTGCACACTCAGACGCTTGCAGAACGTGCTCTTGCCGCTGCTGGTCGGGCCGGTAATCAGGACAATGCGAACCTTCTGCGGAGATTTGTACCTGCTGAATATCTCCTCCGCTATCTGGACAATCTTCTTTTCCTGCAGCGCCTCTGCCACCTGGATAAGGTCGGTCGCCTTGCCGTCGATGCAGGCCTGGTTCACGTCACCGACATTGTCCAGTCCCATTATGCGGTTCCAGCGGATAGTCTCCGCGAACACGTCGAAAGTCTTGGGCTGTTCAATGAACGGAGCCAGCTGCTCGGGCTTATGCCTGTCCGGAACTCTCAGAATCGCACCGTCACGATATGTGGTCAGGTCCCAGACCTTGAGATAGCCGGCATCAGGGACCAGCACATCATAATAATAGTCTGCCGTGTCGCCTAATGTATAATAGCTGATATACACCTCTCCGCAAGACTCCAGCAGCTTCACCTTGTCCATGTGGCCCAGTTTCCTGAACACGTCTATCGCCTCCTCTATCTGCACCTCATGCCTGTGGAACGGCGTTTTCTCCTCCACGACTTCAGTCATACGCTGCTTTACGCGTGCCACGTCCAGTGCGGAGAGCGGATTTCCGTCAGCCTTGTCGATACTTACGAAGAAGCCCTTGGATATAGGCCTTCTCATCACCACCTTGCAATCCGGGAAAACATCCTGTGCCGCCTTGTAGAGCAGGAAGCAGAGTGAACGGCTATAGACATTCCTTCCGCTGTACGAGCGATAGTCCAGGAATTCCACATCGCGGTTGTTATAGACCCGGAATTTCAGTCCCTGTGCGACATTATTGACCTTCGCCGCAATGATTTCATAAGGGCGTTCGAACTCGAAACTGTCTATCATTTCGAGCAGCATCGTACCCTCAGGAAACTCCTGAAAAGTACCGGTATTCTTGCAGAAAACTCTCAGCATATGGGAAATCGTTTTTCAAATCGTACAAAAATAGAAAAATTATGGTAACTTTACGAAAAATTAACGGCCAAATGAGCACAATTCACGTTATAGACCACCCGATGATTCAGCACAAGCTGACAATCATGAGGAAAAAGGAAACCGGTTCCAAGGATTTCCGCGAATTACTTAAAGAAATTTCACTTCTGATGGGCTACGAGGTCACCCGCGACCTTCCGCTGGCTGATGTCGAAATCGAAACCCCTATCTGCAAGATGACGGCGAAGAAGGTTTCAGGAAGAAAACTTGCCATCGTACCTATTCTGCGTGCAGGTATCGGCATGGTGGACGGACTCCAGACATTGGTGCCTGTGGCAAAAGTCGGTCACATCGGCCTCTACCGCGACGAGAAGACTCACAAGCCGGTAGTTTATTACTGCAAGCTTCCTGAGGATATAAACAAGCGCCTGGTAATCGTTACCGACCCTATGCTCGCGACAGGAGGAAGTTCCTGCGACGCATTGACGATGCTGAAGGAACGCGGATGTACCAATATCCGTCTCATGTGCCTTGTAGCAGCTCCTGAGGGAATCGCGCAGGTACAGAAAGAGCATCCGGACGTAGATATATATGTAGCGTCCGTAGATGACCACCTGAATCAGGACGCATACATCGTTCCTGGCTTGGGAGACGCTGGAGACAGGATCTTCGGCACCAAGTAAGCGACACAAGCAACATAAAATTGCGGCATTTTCCATCAACCGGAGAATGCCGCAATTCCATTTATTCCTATAATGCTATTTCAGCACACCGAGTTCCTTGCCGACCTTGATGAATGCGTCAATGCACTTGTCGAGATGCTCTTTCTTGTGAGCCGCAGAAAGCTGTACGCGGATACGGGCCTGGTCCTTAGGCACTACCGGATAGTAGAAGCCGGTGACATAGATGCCTTCTTCCTGCATTTTGGCCGCGAACACCTGTGAAAGACGCGCATCGTAAAGCATCACTGCGCAGATGGCGCTCTGAGTCGGCTTAATGTCGAAGCCGGCAGCCATCATCATGTCTCTGAAGTAGTTGACATTCTCCACGAGACGGTCATGCAGTTCGTTGCTTTCCTTCAGAATGCGGAAAACTTCCAGGCTTGCGCCGATAATGCAAGGAGCCAATGAATTGGAGAAAAGATAAGGACGGCTTCTCTGCCTGAGAAGGTCAATGATTTCCTTTCTTCCTGTGGTGAATCCTCCCATAGCGCCGCCGAAAGCCTTGCCGAGAGTACCGGTGTAGATATCGACCCTGCCATAGGTGTCAGTGAGTTCGCTTACGCCATGACCGGTAGCGCCTACCACACCTGCTGAATGAGACTCGTCCACCATCACGAGTGCATCGTATTTCTCAGCCAGTTCGCAGATCTTGTCCACCGGAGCCACGTTTCCGTCCATGGAGAACACTCCGTCAGTGGCGATAATCCTGAACCTCTGGGCCTGAGCCTCCTGCAGACAACGCTCGAGATCGGCCATATCTGCATTGGCATAACGGTATCTCTTCGCCTTGCAGAGCCTTACGCCGTCGATGATGGACGCATGGTTCAATGTATCGGAAATGATGGCATCTTCCTCAGTCAGAAGCGGTTCGAAGACTCCTCCGTTGGCATCGAAGCAAGCGGCATAGAGGATGGTGTCTTCAGTATGGAAATACTCGCTGATCGCCTTTTCCAGCTGCTTGTGGATGTCCTGTGTTCCGCAGATGAAACGTACTGAGGCCATACCGAAACCGCGTTTCTCCATCATTGCCGCGGAAGCTTTGACAAGTCTCGGGTCATTTGCAAGTCCGAGATAGTTGTTGGCACAGAAGTTAAGCACTTCTTTTCCAGCTACATCGATAACTGCTGACTGTGAACTCTCTATCAGGCGTTCTTCCTTATAGAGTCCCGCCTCGCGAATCTCAGTGAGAGTCTTGCTGAGATGCTCTTTCATTTTTCCGTACATTATAAAGTCTGTTTTGTGTAAAGTCTTTTTGTCTTGGCAAATTACGGATTAAAATTGGATTTTCCATATAGGAATGATGAAAAAAACTGCTTACTTTTGTGAGTAACTCTTTTTAAAGGATTACCCTAAAGGATTACTAAGATTGGTTAACAGGGGAAAGCAGCATTTCCCAAGAAAATGTATCACATCAAAAATGAAAAAAATTCTCATTATCGGAGCTACAGGACAGATAGGTTCTGAACTGTCAATGGAATTGCGCAGCCGTTATGGCAATGACAATGTTGTAGTCGGTTATATTCACGGCAGCGAGCCGAAAGGAATTCTGAAAGAGTCCGGTCCCTGTGAGGTGGTGGATGTCACTGACGGGGAAATGATTGCCTCCGTGGTGGAGAAGTATCATATTGACACGATATACAATCTTGCGGCACTGCTTTCAGTAGTAGCCGAGTCCAAACCCAAGCTCGCGTGGAAAATCGGCATTGACGGCCTGTGGAACGTGCTGGAAGTGGCCAGAGAAAAAGGATGTGCCGTATTCACGCCAAGTTCCATCGGCTCCTTCGGCCCGACCACACCGCACGTGGGGACTCCTCAGGACACCATCCAGAGGCCCAGGACAATGTACGGAGTTTCCAAGGTTACGACCGAGCTCCTGAGCGACTATTATTTCCTCAAATATGGCGTGGACACACGTGCAGTGAGATTTCCGGGCCTGATTTCCAATGTCACGCTCCCGGGAGGCGGCACCACGGACTACGCTGTGGACATCTATTATTCTGCAGTCAAAGGTGAGAAGTTCATCTGCCCGCTGAAACCTGGTACGTTTATGGACATGATGTACATGCCGGATGCGCTGAACGCTGCCATCAGTCTGATGGAAGCAGATCCTTCAAGGCTCATCCACAGGAACGCATTCAACATCGCGTCCATGAGTTTCGCTCCTGAAAACATATACGAAGCCATCCGCAAGGAAATACCTTCATTCGAGATGGAATATGCCCCGGACCCGCTCAAGCAGAGCATTGCAGACAGCTGGCCGGACAGCATGGACGACAGTTGCGCCCGTGCGGAATGGGACTGGAAACCGGAATATGATCTGGAGTCGATGACCAGGGACATGATTTCCAAGCTCAAGGTGAAACTCTCCCTGTAACGGCTTCCGCAATCAACTCGAAAACGATGCTTGACAAAGACTTTTTCAATGGACGTATCATCATTCTCGATGGCGCGATGGGTACGATGCTTCAGCGATACGGACTTGCTGAAGAGGATTTCCATACAGATATCATTGACAGTCAAGCAGTCAGAGAGCTCAAGGGAAACAATGAATGCCTGAATCTCTCGCACCCTGAGATAATCAGGGAGATTCACCTCGAATACATAAAGGCCGGGGCGGACATCATCGAGAGCAACACTTTCAGTGCCAACAAGATATCCCAGAAGGAATACGGAACTGAGGCACTGGCCTACAGAATGGCCTTTGAAGGAGCACGCATTGCAAGACAGGCGGCCGATTCAGTAACGGAAAGACGTATCCTTGTGGCGGGAAGCGTGGGTCCCACATCCAAATCCCTCAGCCTTGCTCCGGACATCAACCGCCCGGAAGTCAGGCCGTACAGTTTCAGGGACATGGTCTCGGCATACGACGAACAGATACGCGGACTGGTCGATGGCGGAGCGGACCTGATATTTATAGAGACCTGTTTCGACGCGCTTAATACGAAGGCCGCGCTCTACGCACTGGAAAACGTCACCGGAAACGGCGGCTTCCCGGCGATAGTCTCCGTTTCTGTCAATGACAAGAGCGGAAGGACATTGACCGGACAGACCGTCAAGGCATTCTACACATCGGTCAGCCACTACCCTCTCACGGCATTCGGACTCAACTGTTCACTCGGAGCCGAGGACCTCACTCCCCTCGTGGAAGAAGTTGCAGGTTTCGCCGGATGTCCCGTCATCTGCTATCCTAACGCAGGTCTGCCGAATGAAATGGGCGGTTACGATGAGACGCCTCAGCAGATGGGCAACGCCGTCAGGGCAATGGCAGAAAAAGGCATTGTCAATATCGTGGGCGGATGCTGCGGCACTTCGCCTGAGCATATAGCTGCGATTGCCGAGGCTGTAAAGGGCATCAGCCCAAGAAGCCTCACGAATGATACCGAAAGGGATGGCAAAATCCTCACAGTGAGCGGATTGGAGGCAGTCAGCATTGACCTGAAGAACAGCAATTTCACGAATATCGGAGAACGCACGAACGTGGCGGGCTCGAGAAAATTCGCAAGGCTGATAGCAGCCGGCGACTATGAGGCAGGTCTTCAGATTGCAGCAGAGCAGATAGAGAACGGAGCAGCCATCATTGACATAAACATGGACGACGCGATGCTGGACAGCCGCGCCTGCATGGAGAAATTCGTGAGATACATTTCCAACGACCCGGCTGTGGCGAAGGCGGCGCTGATGATCGATTCTTCGCATTGGGACACCATCGTCGCGGGTCTGGAAAACGCTCAGGGCAAATGCATTGTGAACTCCATAAGCCTGAAGGAGGGCGAGGAGGCATTCCTGAAAAAGGCAGAAGAAATACACAGACTCGGGGCTGCAATGGTGGTGATGGCCTTCGACGAACAAGGACAGGCCACCACATTTGACAGGAAAACAGAAATCTGCCGGAGAGCTTACGGGCTGCTCACGGAAAGGCTGGACATCCCGCCACAGGATATTATTTTCGATGTCAATGTCCTTTCGGTCGGGACCGGCATTGCCGAACACGCGCGCTACGGAATCGACTTCATCGAGGCGGTGAGATGGATAAAGGCGAATCTGCCGGGTGCATATACTTCGGGCGGCATCTCCAACCTGTCGTTCGCATTCAGGGGAAACAATCCGGTTCGCGAGGCCATGCACTCGATTTTTCTCTACCATGCCGTAAATGCCGGGCTGGATATGGGTATCGTGAATCCGGGCATGCTGCAGGTATATGACGACATTGAACCGGACCTGAAACAGAAGGCGGAAGATGTCATTCTGGACAGGGATCCTGATGCCACTGAGAGACTGATAGGCAAGGCGCAGGAGATAATGGCGGCCAAAGAGGCTGCTGCTCAGGGGATTGGCCCGAACGCCGCACAGCCGGGGAGTGAGAAAGCCGCCACAGCTGAGGAACGGATAAAGGAGGCATTGGTCAAAGGCAGGAATACCGGGCTTGAGGAAGACGTTCTCGACTGCTACCGCAGATACGGAACTGCCGTAAAGGTGATTGAAGGGCCTCTGATGGAGGGGATGGAGCGTGTCGGCGAGCTGTTCGGAGCCGGAAAGATGTTCCTGCCTCAGGTGGTGAAATCAGCCAAGATCATGAAGGACGCGGTGGCAGTGCTGGAGCCTTATATGAGCGGCGACAGTGACTCAGGCTCGGGCAGACCGGTAATCATCAATGCCACTGTCAAGGGTGACGTACACGATATCGGAAAGAACATCACGGGCATAGTATTGGGCTGCAACGGGTTCAATGTCATTGACTTGGGTGTGATGGCGGATAAGGAGAAGATATTGGACGAGGCGGTAAGGCATCACGCTTCCATCATCGGGGCCAGCGGACTTATCACTCCTTCGCTTTTCCAGATGGAGGAGCTCTGCCGTGAAATGACCAGAAGAGGGCTGGACATTCCGCTGTTCATAGGCGGCGCCACGACCTCTGCGCTTCATACTGCCGTAAAACTCGCTCCGCTCTACTCTCACGTGTTCTATGCGCAGGATGCTTCCACGTCAGCTGTCATGGCCAAGAAATGTCTGATGAACAGGGAGAAATTCGAGGCGGAAGAGCATGCGGCTCAGGAACACATCAGGAGCCTGTACGAAAGCAGGCCTAATACTGATGCCGAGAGTGCTGACCCGGCCGCATTCCCGGAAGACTCTTACCTCAAGGCGGAAGAGTATGATTTCCAGGACATTCCGGCAATAGAACTGGGCATTGACCAGGTAATGCCGCATTTCGACTGGAGAATGTTTCTGGCTATCTGGGGCTTCAAATACGGACAGGAACTTCCGGATGACCCGGAGATAAACAAGATATTGGCAGAAGGCAAGACCGTCCTGGAGCGATTCCGCACGAGGCACGAAGTGCTGATCAGGATTTCGTTCAGGTCAATGCTTGCGCGACGGAAGGGAAATGACATTGACGCGAAATATGGTTCCGGCGGGAATGAGGTCAATGTGGTCTTCCCTATGATGAGACAGGAAAAGGCAGGCAAGAGCGTGGACGAACGTCCTGTGAAGCTTTCGCTGGCGGATTTCGTGCCGGAGAAGAGTTTCGGGCCGATGGGCGTTTTCGCCGCAAGCGTACAGACATGTCACACAGGATGTTGTACATGCGGCTGTTTCGAATCGATGCTTGACCGGGCAGTGCGCGTCACATTGGCAGAAGCCGCTTCCATCTGGCTGGACAAGCATCTGGAGGAGCATCTGCATCCTGGGGCTCAGCGGAAATTCAGAATCGTGAAACCGGCGGCAGGATATCTAAGCTGTCCTGACCACACTCTGAAGCGGGACATCCTGAACATTCTGCCTGAGGCGGAGAAGTTGGGCATCCGGCTTACGGAGAGCTGCGCGATGATTCCTGACGCATCCGTCTGCGGTTTCGTGTTTATCCATCCCGAGGCCACATATCCTGAGATACACAGGCTTTCAAAAGAGGATTTCGAGGACTACAGGAAACGACGCGGAATGAGTGAGGAGCAGGCCCCGCCAATTCCTCGGACACCTGCTGTAATCATAAGAGTATGCACCATTCTAAATGAACAGGCTATGAAAATTTCTGAAATACTTGCAGGCAGCAAGCATACATTTCCTTCGATAGAGATAGTTCCGCCGCTCAACGGCATGAGCAAGACTGAACTTCTCGACAAGGTGCGCACGTTTATGGAGTTCAGCCCCAAATACATAAACATCACCTGCCACAGGGATGAATATGCTTTCCGAAGAGAAAGCGACGGCACATACACGAGACATCTGGTCAGGAACAGGATCAGCGAGGTGGCGGTATGCGCAGCCATCCAAGCGGAATTCGATATCGACGTGGTGCCTCACGTTATCTGCGGCGGCACGTCAGCAGAAGAAATCGAAAGCGACCTGTACAATTACAGATTCCTCGGTATCAGCAACTTGATGGCGCTGCGCGGCGATTCGGTAAGCGGCGAGAAGAGATTCACTCCCCACCCTTCCGGCTACAGTCATGCCAATGAACTGGTAGAGGCCATCCGCCGGTTCGATGCCCAGAGTGAAGAATCGTTCTGTATCGGCGTAGGCGGATATCCGGAGAAACATTTCGAATGCGCCAACATTGAAACGGACATCCTGAACCTGAAGAGGAAAGTGGATGCAGGGGCGGACTACATCATCACGCAGATGTTCTTCGACAATTCCGTGTTCTACAGTTATGTGGAGAAATGCCGCAAGGCCGGTATCAATGTCCCGATTATCCCGGGACTCAAGCCGTTGTCCTCCGCCAAACAGATAGCACTGCTGCCCCAGTCTTTCTCTCTGGATATTCCCAAAGAGCTGACAGACGCGGTAAGGGACGCGGTAGATGACAAGGAAGAAGTCTATCGGATCGGTACCGAGTGGTGCATAAAACAATGCAAGGACCTCATAAAGAATGAAGTCCCTGCCGTGCATTTCTATACTATGGGCAAAACCCGGAACATCACGCAGATAATGCGTGAGTGCTTCTGAGCATTACCTCACGAAATTCATCGCTACAGCAAATTCTGTAGTATTCGCCCAGACGGCCTTGAGGTCGGACGGCTTTGTCAGTCTGAATACTCCCATGAGGGTCTGAAGTTTCTGAAGCTCAGCCTTCTGCTCCTCCGTAATATCCGGATTCTTGGCCATTTCCTCGAGTTTCTTGTCGAGCTGGTCCAGCAACGGAAGCAGCGGTTTCACTATAGGATCGCAAAGCTCCTTGTCCATGAAGAGCTGCAGAGAGTTGTCTGTAACCACATATTTCATTACCAAGCCGTTGGCCATGAAATTCTTGATGACCGGCAGTATTTCTTTAGGGTCAATGCCCAATTTCTGAAGTTCTTCAAGGAGTTCGCTCAAACCGGACAGGTCAGCTGCCCTGGTCACGAACGGATCAGCCTGTGCTCCTTCCATTTCTGACAATGCAGCGAGATTAGGCAGAACGAAAAGGTTTCCTCCGTTCGCAAACCAGAAAGCCAAGTTTGCAGGCGGAAGGTCTATCCATTCGGTGTGAGTAGTCGGAACGAAATGGTATTTGCCGTCAGGACCGACAAGACTCTTGATGATTCCATCAAACTCCTTCATATCAGGAATTCCTGAATTTCCTGAATCCTCGTCAGATTCCCAAAATCTAGCAGTCACGTTTCCGTCCTCTGTAAATGAAAGCCTGTCAAGCTGGTCAGCAAGCTGAACACTGCCAAATATACTGAGCATCTTGCCCATCATGGCTGCACTGACAGCGTAATCACCACTTGCCGTCCAGGTAATCTGCAAAGGAGTTACCACAGGCACTCCATCATTATCCGGAGCAGCCTCTCTGAGCAGATTCCAGTCACCTTCCATACCGCCTTTTGCGACTACTTTCGTTGCTGCCTTGACGGAGATTTTTTCATTGCCGTCGATTTCGCCCTCCACGGACACTGTGTAAATAGGTGTCTTGTTTGTACTGAACAATGACATGACTGCCATATTGTAGATGTTGCCTTCACCGCTGAATGTCCATTTCGAGTCACCGGTATTCTTCAGATTCACATTGACTGCGACAGAAGAAGCGCAAGGAATGACATTGTTCATCTGGAGGACGCCTTCGGTAGCGCTGGATGCCGTCAATTTCACATTTCCCATGCTTACAGGTATGGAATTGACAGATATTTCAGCTTTTCCGCTTTCTGCGGTAAACTGATTTGACGGAATATCTTTCCAATTTTCATCGGACTTGCTGTCTTTGTTACAGCTGGCAAATACTCCCAAGAGAGCAAGCATGAGTCCTGAATACAATAAACTACGTTTCATACTAATTATGTTTAAATAAAACTGGGCGACGGCACATAGTCCTTTGTCGCCAAGCAGATATTTACTGCAAAAATCATACTATGACAGGAATCAGCGATTCTACTGGCCGCCGAGACGGGAGAAATATGTCAGCACTTCTTCCCAAGTCTTGAACGGTTCTTCTCCGAAATGGAGAACGGTTCCCATAAAATCATCAGTACCAAGCCGTTCCGGATATCTGTCGATGAGATAGTCCCCGAGCAGCATATCCTTTTTATTGGCAATGACCACTCTGTTCCAGGCCGGCACGCCAAGTCGTTTTTCCACCCAATGATAGAGTTCCGGAAGACGCTCCGGGGCATTGAAGTCATTGGAAATCAACACATAAGGCGAATACTGTTCTGAGAGTTTGGCGAAGGCCTTCACCGCGCTGCCGAAAGGCTCCATATCTTCTATGGCGAGTCCATGAGCCTGCCCGTTTGTCATATCCAGAAGGGTATCTGTCAATGCTATGAGCATCACCTTCTTGGCTCTGTTTTCCTGCTTGTCGTCTATCCTTTCTATCACAGGCATGACCGAATGCAGGAAGACGCTGTCATCCAGATAGTGCTCCCCATTGAACCGGATTGCATTGGGATAATAGGTCGAGAACAACTCGAATGTGCCGGTCACGAGCGTGTCGTGGATGCCGAACATGCCGTAAACGTGCTGTTTCTCTTCATTGACCTTCCCGAAGAAGACAGGATCGGAACTGTCGGGCTCGAGTCCTTCGAAATTGTGCGAAGACACTTCGCGGAACGCTTCTATAAGTCCCTTGTTTACAAGAAATGATGTCTGTCCGTCGCGCCTTGGATTATGGAACTCCTGTCGTCCCAAACCATTGTTCTTCAATATGGTATCGGCAAGCTTGAATGCCGGGTTAACGAGAATCCGGTCATATCCGCGCAGCATTTCGGCATACATCGCGCCCATCGACGCACCTATGATCAGGTCCGGCTTTTCCGCCTCACAAAGCTTTTTAAGCATATCCATGGCCTCGACAGGCTCTACGGGGATGTCCGGGGCAATGATTTCTGCTGAAGGGAGCAATGTCCCCATTGTCTTTACCGTACCGTTCTGGCCGCTCGAAGCGAAGCCGTGCAGGTACAGGATCTTTTTCCCTGACATTATGTCAGGCCTTGCATATTCATACAATTCCATACGCACTCTAATTTGGGGGCAAAATTACTAAGCGGATTTCTTTCCGGCAAGAGAAATCAGCACGCAGACGAGCGTAAGCATTGAGCTGCAGAGGAAAAGCGCCCCGGTGGTGATGAACATGTCCCCCATTCCCACTATTGCGGGCACCATTCCTCCAAATGCATAACCGATGGCGCCGAGCAGAGCAGACGCCACCCCTGCATTCTCCCGTCCCGAATCCATCGCAGAGACATTGGAGGCTGTGGAGACGATGCCGACTATCAACATCAGGATGAATACCAGTATCTCGTACCACCAGAACCCCGGTTTGAAAAACAGCACGACCGCCGTCAACACCGAGAATCCCGCGAGCGCGAATGTACCGAACCGGATAGCCGCATCATTGTCCTTGAATTTAGGGATGAGCGCTGCCGCGATGGCGAAGGTCAATGCATTGAATCCGAATACTATACTGAAATGCAGAGTGGATAGTCCGTAATGCTCCTGCATAAGGAATGGAGCGGAGGCGATGTTGGTGAAAAGCACGCCCATGGAGAACATATACGTAAGAACATACAGAAGGAACCGCCTGTTGCTCAATATGTTGTAGATGCCGTCGGCAATGACTTTCAATGACGAGGACTTGTAGAGGCTCAGGTTCTTGAACGAGAGATTCTCATCCATGCGGGTAGCTCCGATGAGCAGTGCCGCCGACAGCACTATGAGGCTCCAGAATATGGCCCTCCAGCCTCCCACAAGGGCTATAAGTCCGCCCACGATAGGTGCAGCAACCGTCGCTACGCCATTGACAGCTGCTATCATTGACATCATTTTCGTCAATTCCTTTCCCCTGTACCGGTCTGTGGCAATGCTTCTGGAAAGGACGACTCCGCCGGACCCGGCCAGGCCCTGGAAGAGCCTCATGATGATGAATTCATGGACATTGGCAGAGAAGATGCAGCCGAATGTGGATATCAGGAACAGGGCCATAGCGCATATCAAAGGACGTTTTCGACCGTACCTGTCGCTTACCGGGCCGAATATCAGCTGGCCGACTGCAAGCCCGACAAGACCTGTGGTCAGGCCTAACTGCACCTTGGACACCGGGCAGTCGAACCAGTCCTGCATGGCAGGCAGCACCGGAACATACATGTCCATTACGAAAGGCCCGAAAGCGCTCAACGCTCCCAAATACACAAGGACGAATGTGTTTCCTCCTGATATGTGACTGTCTTTACCCATAAGTCGCTATCCTCACCTTTAATCAGAGTCCGTAGATTTCATTCATTTTCAGCAGCACATTCTTGACTCTTTCTTTCAGACTCTCCGGAGCAAGCACCTCCACCAGATAGCCCTGGGACATTATTCGCTGTATAAGGTCTGTCGTGATGCACATTCTGAATTCAAAGACCGCATAGTCCGGCCCTGTCACCACTTCCTTCTGGGAATGATGCCACGGAATGCTGCGAAGATACTCTTCCTGGCCGTCTTTCACTTTCAGCAGGATAGTCTCGACTTCAGGCTTTTCCGGGACAATGACGCCCAAATAGTTTGAAAAGAAAGCCCCCGCATTGAATTCGGGCGGCATAGTAAACTGATAGTCAATTTCTTCAACATTGGTCACGCGTTCCATGTTATAGATATGAAGAGCAGAAGAATCTCTGTCCCTGGCAAGAAGATACCAGACGAGATGATAGATTTTCAGGCAATACGGCACAACCTCCTTTACGGACAGTTCCCGTGAGCGGTAACTTCTGAACTCGATGCGGAGCATCTTGCTGTTCTTCATTGCCTTCAGCACGGGTGAGAGTTTGGAAACACCCAACGGCAGCTTCTCGAGCACGATTCTCGAGGACAGGGATGCGTCTGAAGATACTATGCTGTTCAATGCGAATGAGTTGTACAGCCAGGAGCGGACACCTGTCACGAAAGCGTCCCTCTTTTCTACTATATGGTACTGGTATGTGCCTCTGTGGGTACATTTGATTTCAATCCCGAACAACGACTTGATCTTCGCGCAGTGATTCTGGAAAGTCTTCTTGGGCATCGGTTCCTTTTTCGGATTCAAGTCCGATTTTCTCCAGGCCTCGTCAATTTCGGTGAAGGACATATAGCGGTTCTGGACAAGCAAATCCACAAGCCACACGTATCGGTCTAATAAATTTGAAGATTCCATCAGAAATATCTTATATTCCAACGCAAATATGGAAAATTTTTTATTAAATTTGCATATTATGAATCTAAAGTATTGCCTCTGATGCTCGAAGATGTAAGAAAAAATATCGAAAGACTTATCGCGCTGTATGAACGCGAGAGACAGACGAAAGAGAATCTTGTCATCGAACTGAGGAGGAAAGATGCTGAAATTGATTCATATAAGAAGCAGATTTCGGATCTGGAAAGACAAGTAGATAATCTCAAGTTGATTGAAGCTTTTACTGCTCATGAGGAAGGCAGCGCAGCTGCGAGAGAGAAGATTGACAGGATGATTTCTGAGATTGACAGATGCATCTCATTATTGGAAAGATAGATATGGGGCAGAAGATTACGATACGGATCAACGGCAAGAAATACGAGTTGTCGGCCAAGACGCCAGATGACGAGGAGATTTACAGAAATGCCGCTAAACTGGTGGAAAGCACGTTAAGCAAGTATTCGAACAGGTTTCCCGAAAAGGACACGTCGGAGCTTCTTACGTTTGTGGCCCTGAACGAGTGTATCGCGAGGCTGTCAGCGAGAAGGATGGTGGAGAGTCTGGAGAATGAGGTGAAAGCGCTTGAGAAGCAGACAAATACTTATCTTGATGGTATAAAAGATTAGCCGTCGGCCCACTACTCGCTGAAAACAACAAGTTCTTCGGAACCGGGTGTTCTCGAGCCGGGGATGTGCGGGCCTAAGTACCTTTGATGGGATTCCGCTATGCGGGACGTAGGATTACTGAACCGGCACGGAGCTCAAATCTTGCAATATTAGATTTTTCTGACGACCCGGCTGACGGCTTTTATATATTCCGACTGCAAGCTTCTTCGTACAAGGAAACTTGCAGCCGGTTTTTTGTAATCCGGAAAGAAACGACTAAAACATAAATTTATATATACGTATGAACAACATTTTGATATTCATAGCAGTAGCCTTGCTGTCAGCTGCATTCGGAATTGCAGTTTTCATAATGGTTCACAGAATGGTTATGAAGGGACGCAAGGACAGCATCCTGGAAAAGGCGGAACTTGAGGCAGAAAACATCAAGAAAGAAAGGATCCTTCAGGCCAAGGAGAAGTTCCTCCAGCTCAGAAGCGAGCACGAGAAGTTCGTGAATGAGAAGAATGCACAGATCAAGGATACCGAGAACCGTCTCAAGCAGAAAGAGAACAATCTCAACCAGCAGAACAACGAGCTCCAGAAGAAAATCAAGGATCTCGACAATACCAAGGCAAGCCTCCAGTCCCAGAAAGATGCGCTCGACCGTAAGGCAGAAGAATACGAGTCACTCCGTCAGGAAGCCAACAAGCAGATTGAGAGCATTGCCGGCATGACCGCTAACGAAGCCAAGAACCTTCTCATGGAAAACATGAAGGCCGAGGCGAGAAGCGAAGCCCAGGCGTACATAAACGATACGATGGATGACGCCAGACTTAACGCTGCAAGGGAAGCCAAAAGAATAGTAATCACCACGATACAGAGGACTGCGACAGAGACTGCCATTGAGAATGCAGTGACCACCTTCCCTATCGAGAACGATGATATCAAAGGTAGAATCATCGGCCGCGAAGGTCGTAACATCAGGGCTCTGGAGGCTGCTACCGGTGTGGAAATCGTAGTGGACGATACTCCGGATGCCATTCTTCTTTCGGCTTTTGACCCTGTCAGAAGAGAGGTCGCACGTCTTGCGCTCCATCAGCTTGTCGTGGACGGACGTATCCATCCTGCACGTATTGAAGAGGTCGTGGCGAAGGTCCAGAAACAGCTTGAGGATGAGATCCTCGAGACCGGTAAGAGAACCTGCATTGACCTTGGAATCCACGGTATGAACATCGAACTCGTGAAACTCATAGGACGTATGAAATACCGTTCTTCTTACGGACAGAATCTTCTCCAGCACTCACGCGAGGTTGCAAACATCTGTGCCATAATGGCTTCCGAGCTCGGTCTCAATCCTAAGCTCGCGAAGAGGGCCGGACTTCTCCACGATATCGGAAAGGTTTCAGAGGACGATCCTGAACTTCCTCACGCACTGCTCGGTATGAAGCTGGCAGAGCAGTACAAGGAAAGACCAGAAATCTGCAACGCTGTCGGCGCTCACCACGAAGAGACTGAAATGACATCGCTCATCTCCCCTATCGTCATGGTAGGTGACGCTATCTCAGGAGCACGTCCTGGAGCACGCCGCGAGGTCATTGAATCATATATCAAGAGACTCAAGGGTATGGAAGACCTTGCTGCCGCTTATCCTGGTGTAACCAAGAGTTATGCTATCCAGGCAGGTAGGGAACTCCGTGTAATCGTAGGCGCAGAGGATGTAAGCGACGAGCAGGCAGCTACGCTTTCTTCCGACATCGCTCTCAAGATTCAGAATGAAATGACATACCCTGGACAGGTGAAGATCACCGTCATCAGGGAAACGCGTTCAGTAGCTTACGCAAAATAAGCGAAATCATTTTTATACCGAATATGATATGCTAATGAAAAGACGCAGTATTGTATCAGGCATTGTACTCTTTTTACTGAGTGCAGTGCCTTTATTCGCTCAAATAGGCGAACCGATAGTAAAATGGTCCGTATCCCAGGGAAAAACGGAAAACGGAATCACCGAAATCATCTTCTCCGGCACTATCAGCTCCGGATGGCATACCTATGGCGCATCTCACAAGGACTCACCTGTAACGGTGGAATTCGAGGACATCAAAGGATATTCTCTTGAAGGCGGATTGTACGACCTTCTCAAGCCGGAGAAATTCAACGGGGATGATGTTTTCTTCGACAAGATCAAGGTAGCGCAGAAGATCAGAGTGGCAGAAGATGCCTCGAGTCTGAAAGGTATGATCACGTCTTCGAGCTGCACGGACAACTCCTGCGGCGCGCCTGAAGACTGGAATTTCGAGATAAAGCTCCGGAAAGAGGCTGACGCGGCGGCCGCAGCAGTTCCTGAAAAGGCTGCCGTGACTGCAGAGGCTCCAGAGATTTCACAGAACGTGACAGAAGAGGAACAGCGGGCCGGCGGCTCGTTGTGGGCTCTGATACTTGAGGCCGTGCTGTGGGGATTTGCAATGCTTCTCACGCCATGTGTATTCCCTATGGTGCCTATGACCATATCTTTCTTCATGAAAGGTTCGTCAACACCTGCGGCAGGTCGTTTCAAGGCATTTATGTACGGGCTGTTCATCGTCCTGCTTTACACGGTGCCTATTTCGTTGATTATCGGAGCGACATACATCTTCGGAGGCGAGACAGTTACAGCCGACATATTCAACTGGCTTTCAACTCATTGGCTCCCGAATATCATCTTCTTTATTGTGTTCATAGTATTTGCGGCATCGTTCTTCGGAGCGTTTGAGATCACTCTGCCGTCAGCTCTCGTGAACAAAAGCGACAAGAATTCCGACAAGGGAGGACTTGCAGGCATCTTCTTCATGGCATTGACACTGGTCCTGGTGTCATTCTCATGCACCGGTCCTATCGTAGGTTCCGTCCTGATCAAATCCACCCAGGGTGAGTTCTGGACTCCGATGGTGACAATGCTTGCCTTCTCTGTGGCCTTCGCATTGCCATTCACGATTTTCGCGATGTTCCCGTCTCTGCTGAAGAAGCTCAAGAGCGGCAGCTGGCTGAACTCCGTGAAGGTGGTGCTCGGATTTATCGAGGTTGCTCTCGGTCTGAAGTTCCTCAGCGTGGCGGACCAGACTTATCATTGGGGCCTTCTGGACAGGGAGATTTATCTCGCCATCTGGATTGTGGTATTCACCCTGCTCGGTCTGTACCTGCTCGGCAAGATAAGGTTTGAGGCGGACAGCGAGGTGAAGCATATCGGGATATTCAGGCTTTTCCTGGTAATCGTGGACTTCACATTCGTAGTGTATATGATTCCGGGAATGTTCGGCGCGCCGCTCAAGGCATTGTCAGGATATCTCCCGCCTATCGAGACGCAGGACTTCATAATGGGCAGCAATCCAAGCCAGCAGGTGGTCAGCATAGAAGAGGCCAATAAAGGCGAAAAACTGCCGCTCGGACTTACAGGCTATCATTCTATGGAAGAGGGATATGCTGCTGCGAAAGCGTCCGGCAAACCTGTTTTCCTGGACATTTCCGGTCTCGCCTGCGTGAATTGCCGCGAGATGGAGCAGAGGGTATGGAGTGATCCGAAGGTACTGTCGATACTGAAAAATGATTTCGTGATAGTGGTTCTCTATACGGATGACAAGACTAAACTTCCTGAGAGCGAATGGGTTACCACCAGCAGCGGAAAGGTTCTGAAGGACAGGGGACGTGTCAATGCGTGGTTCGTCCGGGAAAATTTCGGCGTGAGCGCACAGCCCAACTACGTGCTTCTGTCGCCTGACGGAAAGCAGCTCGCTCCGATTCGCGGATACAATACTGATATAGACGGATTTGTAGAGTTCCTGAATTCAGGACTTGAGAAAATGAAATGAAAGATATGAAAAGGATGATTACAGCATTGATGGCATTGACATTGACCATCAGCGGTTTATCTGCAAGGGAACTGCCGGAGATCCACACTCCGGCATCGGATTCGAGGGTGACTTATGTGGGCAGGACATTGAAAGAGAATGAGAGTGTTTCTTTCGACTGGACTGGGGTATATGTGAGAATCCGTTTCGAGGGCTCTTACTTGGCGATGAAGGCCTCCGACAGCAAGGCGAACTATTATGACCTCTGGATTGACAGGGAACCGGACGCGAAGGCTGACAGGACCATCAGGGTCAGCGGTAAGGATTCGGTATATGTGCTGGTGGAACCGGCTGCCCTCAAGTCGTTCAATTCCAAGGGGAAAGGCTTCGAACACACTGTGGTTCTGAAAAAGCGGACTGAGGGAAGTGAAGGCAGGACCACCATCAGCGAGTATATAACCAAGGCAGGCGAACTGCTTCAGGCTGAAGGTCTTAAGGAGCGCCAGTTCGAGGTGATAGGTGACTCCTACACTTGCGGTTACGGTACAGAGAACAGTGTCAGGACTGACCCTTACAAGAGTGAGACCGAGAACAGCAATCTGACTTACGCTGCTATCCTTTCAAGGTACTTCGGGGCTGATTACTATGCTGTTGCGCATTCCGGAATGGGTATTGCAAGAAACTACGCGGACAAGTTCAAGGATTACTATATGCCTGACCGTTATGACCAGACATTCGATGAGGACAAGGATGTGAAATGGGATGCCACAGCTGATGCATTCAGACCGCAGGTCACCATCATCTACCTCTGTACCAATGACTTCTCTACTGGCAGACAGCCTAAGATGTCGATTTTCAGGGACAATTATGTGAAACTCCTGAACAAGATCAAGAAAAACTACGGTGAGAATCATCCGGTTCTCTGTGTTTCGAGCAACTGCGATGACCTGGCAGCCGACTATGTGAGGTATTGCGTAAACAGCTGCGGCCTTAAGAATGTGCATTTCCTGAGTTTCACCAAGGCTGTGCACAATACGGATGACGAGCTTGGCGCAAGCTGGCATCCAAGCTACAAGGGACACAAAAAGCTCGCCCATGTGCTGATTCCGTATATCTCCACATTGACAGGATGGGAACTCAATGACAATATCGAATAATATGAGTATCAAGACTAAAATCATCAGCACCGTCACGCTTGTGGTTGTGCTGGCCCTGACAGGGTTCTTCTATTTCCGCTTCTACTTTGTCTTCGGTGAAGGAGTCAAGGCAGGAGACCTGAATCAGGTGATGTACAAGGGCTATGTATTCAAGACCTACGAAGGCAGGCTGATCCAGTCTGGCCTGAGAGGTACAGGAAAAGGTACCAATGGTATGGAATCCTACGTTTTCGAGTTCTCTGTGGAAAACGGGGAGCTTGCTGATTCTCTGATGAGGTGCAGCGGCAAGACCGTGGAACTTCATTATAAAGAGTATTTGGGAGCGCTTCCATGGCGCGGTCAGCAGAAATATATTGTGGATAATATCCTGTCCGTAAGGTAATCTATTGAAAGACAATAAGATGAAAAGATTACATTTTATCGCATTGACAATATTGGCGGCATCTTCTTTCACCGCCGTTTCTCTTAATGCCGAGGAGCGCCTGAGAGCTGAGGGAATGAAAGTTTTTTCTATTCATCCGGCCAACAACACTGGCAAGATGATGACGATGGAGCAGGCCGTATATTCGGGCGAACTCAGACCTGAGAGATTCCGCGCAGGATGGTACGGCGAGAACACCATTGTATATATGAAGGAAGGAAAGCCGCAGCTATATGATGTCAATGCCGGTAAAGATGTGGACGCTGACGAGGTGCTCGGCGTCTATGCAGAAGCTGCCGGAGCATATCTCAGGAAGTCATTGCCGGAAGGCGCTGAAAACGTCACTCCCAATGAAGCGGCAATGTCCGTAGGCGGGACGATGATGGGCAACAGGGCCGTCGGTGCAGCCCCTGCATTGGCATTTACCATGGGCAAAAGCCTTTATTACATTGACCAGCGCAAGCATGTCCGCCCTGTCGCTGAAAGTGAAAATCCTGAAATCGCTTACGGGCAGTCGGTCAGCAGAAACGAGTTCGGTATATCCGGAGGGATTTTCTGGTCACCGGACGGACGAAGCATCGCGTTCTACCGCAAGGATGAAAGTCAGGTAACGGAATTCCCGCTTCTGGACATCACCACACGTACCGGTTCTCTCAAGAGCATAAAATATCCGATGAGCGGAATGGGCTCTGAGAATGTGCGCGTAGGCGTTTACAATCTGGCGGAAAACACGACTACATACATCCAGGCGGACGATTTCGGCTACGACCAGTATCTCACCAATGTTTCCTGGTCTCCTGACGGTAAGCTGATTTTCATCCAGGTTCTGGACAGGAGCCAGAAGCATATGCGCCTGAATATGTACAGGGCCTGCGACGGCAAATTCCTGAGAACCGTACTTACTGAGGACAACGAAAAATGGGTGGAGCCGACGGACCCTCTGCATTGGTTCGGATTCTCCGGCCGATTCATCTACCGCACTGACAACAGGGACGGCTACAAGAGTCTCTACCTCTGCGACACGCTTGGCACAGTAACGCGCGTCACAAACGTTGCTGCTGACGTGAAATTCGTTGCCGAGGACGGCGAGCGCATCTTCTATACCAGCGCAGAGGTCTCCCCTGTCGAGCAGCACCTGTTCTCTGTCCGGGTCAATGTCTCCCGCAAGGGAAAGGTCAATGTCGGGACGCCTGTCAGGCTCACCTCCGATGAGGGATGGCACAATGTAAGTGTCAATGAATCAGGCAAATGGTTTATCGACAGTTACAGCAGTTTCAATGTTCCCGGCGTGGTGAAAGTGACTTCTACAGACGGAAAGATGTCCAAGACTATCTTCACCGCTGAGGATCCGATGAAGGATTATGCTACAGGTGAGATGACTCTGGGAACGGTAAAGAGCGCCGACGGAAAATATGACAACTGGTACAGGCTCTATCTTCCGGTGGATTTCGACCCTGCCAAGAAGTATCCGGTCATCCTCTATGTCTATGGCGGTCCTCATTCGCAGATGGTGAATGATTCCTGGCTTGGACAGATAAGGCTTTGGGAAATGTACATGGCGCAGCGCGGCTACATCGTCTATGTGCAGGACAACAGGGGTACGGAAAACCGTGGCGCAGCTTATGAGAAGGCTATCCACAAATACTGCGGACAGGCGGAGATGGCTGACCAGATGGCAGGGCTTAGCGAACTGATGACACTGCCTTACGTGGATAAGGACAGAATCGGCGTGCACGGATGGAGTTATGGCGGATTCATGACAATTTCGCTTATGACGAACTACCCGGAGACTTTCAAGGTCGGTGTTGCAGGCGGTCCTGTCATCGACTGGAAATGGTACGAGGTGATGTACGGAGAGAGGTATATGGAGACTCCGGACTCAAATCCTGAGGGCTTCGCCGAGACAAGTCTGATCAACAAGGCGACTGACCTGAAGGGCAAACTGCTTATCTGTCAGGGCGCTATCGACAACACTGTAGTCTGGGAGCACAGCCTGAGTTTCGTGAGGGAATGTATCAAGAACAATGTCCAGCTGGATTATTTCCCATATCCTTGCGCAGAGCACAATGTTTTCGGCAAGGACCGTATCCACCTTATGGACAAGGTGACGATGTATTTTGAAGATTATTTATAAAGATATGAATACCAAAGATTTATATGCCCAGATCCAGGCCAAGAAGACCATGTTGTGCGTGGGCTTGGACACTGATTTCAACAAGATGCCCCAGCACATTCAGAAACTTGCCCAGGACGGAGAGATTGCTGTACACGGGGAATTATTGAAAGGCACTGCACGCTCGCTGTATGAATTCAACAAGGCCATCATTGACGCGACTTCAGAGCATTGTGTAGCATACAAGCCGAACTTGGCTTTCTATGAGTGCTATGGACGAGAGGGCATGCTGGCGTTGGAAAAGACCGTAGATTATATCAGGAACAATCATCCTGAGCAGTTTATCATCGCAGACGCCAAGCGCGGTGATATCGGAAATACAGCCAAGATGTATGCCAAGACATATTTCGAGACGATGGATTTCGACGCTGTGACCATCTCCCCTTATATGGGAAGTGAGACTGTCACCCCGTTCCTCGAATATCCTGGAAAATTCGCTATCGTAGTAGCCCTGTCATCCAACAAGTCTTCCGCTGACTTCCAGTTGGCCCAGCAGGACGGCAAGCCTCTGTATCAGGAGGTTATGGAAAAGATGATGTCCATCTCGACTCCTGACAACATGATGTTCGTGGTAGGCGCTACAAAGGCTGACAAGCTTGCTGAAATCCGCAAGTTCTGTCCGGACAATTTCTTCCTCGTACCAGGTGTCGGAGCACAGGGAGGTTCCGCAGAAGAGGTAATCGCGCACGGTGCAAATGCAATGGGCGGCTTGCTTATCAATTCGTCACGTGGAATCATCTACGCCTCCAATGGTGAAGATTTCGCTGAGGCTGCCGGACGCGCTGCAGCTGCTACCGCCAACATCTAGTGCAGTTTGAGAAATAGCGACTATTTCTCAAACTGAGATTTTTCCAAAAACAGGCTGCTCACAAAACGTGAAGCAGCCTGTCTATCCATAATCTTATACGCTAAATATCATCTTTCAGATGCTCCTTGGCGTACTCGAGTGTCACGGTAAATGTCTTTTTGCGCGAAGACGGAGCCTCAAACATGGCATCATCGAAAATCCTTTCACAGATGCCTCTCAGGCCACGTGCTCCGAGTTTATTCTTGATGGCGGTATCGACGATGAGTTCCTTCACGCCTTCTTCTATCTCCAGTTTTATGCCGTCCATCTCGAACATTTTCTCATACTGCTTCAAGATGGCATTCTTCGGCTCTGAGAGAATACGCAGAAGCGACTCCTTGTCCAGACTGTCCAAGTAAGTGACAATCGGAAGACGGCCGATAATTTCAGGGATAAGTCCATAGGACTTCAGATCCTCAGGAGCCACATACTTGAGCAGATTGTTCTTGTCAATGTGTTTGGTGCTGCCTGCTGTGAAACCGATGACCTGAGTGTTAAGACGATTGGCAATCGACCTCTCTATACCTTCAAAAGCACCGCCGCAAATGAACAGGATGTTCTGGGTATTGACATGTATGAATTCCTGTTCGGGATGCTTGCGTCCGCCCTGTGGCGGTACATTGACAACACTTCCTTCGAGAAGCTTGAGCAGCGCCTGCTGGACTCCCTCTCCGGAAACGTCACGAGTGATGGACGGGTTGTCCCCTTTACGGGCGATCTTGTCTATCTCATCGATGAAGACAATACCACGTTCCGCCTTCGCAAGGTCATAATCAGCCTCCTGCAGAAGCCTTGAGAGCAGACTCTCCACATCCTCACCCACGTATCCGGCCTGAGTGAGCACAGTGGCATCCACAATCGTGAACGGCACCTGAAGAAGCCTTGCTATGGACTTTGCGAGCAATGTCTTTCCTGTTCCGGTCGGGCCAACGAGGAGGATATTGGACTTCTCAAGTTCAACTCCGTCATCCACTTTGTCGGCCAGATTGTGGTTTATCCTCTTGTAGTGATTGTACACAGCCACTGACAGAAGCTTCTTCGCACGGTCCTGGCCAATGACATATTGGTCCAGAAACTCCTTGATTTCCTTAGGCTTCTGCAGTTTATTGATTTTCTTGGGTGCTGTTTTCTCAGCTTTTTGTCCTGAAACCTCTTTCAGATAATCGGCAGCCAACATGATACAGTCGCTGCAGATACAAGCCCCGTTCTGTCCCGGGAGAAGGTACGGAACCTGAGATTCCGGTCTCCCGCAGAACATACAATAATTTTGTGTCTTTTTTCCGGCCACTTTATTTCACCTTTTTCTTACTGGAAAGAATTCCGTCCACCATACCATATGCCTTGGCTTCCTCTGCAGTCATCCAGAAATCCCTGTCCGCATCAGCAAGCACACGCTCGAAAGTCTGACCAGTGTGCTGGGCAATGATGTTGCACAGCTCTGTTCTGGTCTTTTCTATCTCCTTGGCTGCAATGATGATGTCTGATGCCTGTCCCTGGGCGCCGCCAAGAGGCTGATGAATCAGGACACGGCTGTGCGGCAATGCTGAACGCTTGCCTTCAGTACCTGCGCACAACAGCACCGAGCCCATCGATGCCGCCATACCTGTACAGATGGTTGCCACGTCCGGTTCAATGATCTGCATCGTATCATAAATGGCCAGTCCCGAAGAAACCTGTCCGCCAGGAGTATTCAGATAGAGCGAAATGTCAGCCATACTGTCGGTGGAAGCAAGGAACAGGAGCTGGGCCATGATGATATTCGCCACGTCGTCATCAATCGGCACACCGAGAAATATCACCCTGTCCATCATAAGACGGCTGAACACGTCCATGGATGCGACATTGAGTTTCCTTTCTTCGATGATGGTCGGATTTATATATGAATCCAGAGCCGATTCATAACGATGAAGGGTCGTAGAACTGATTCCACGGCCCATTCTCGCGAATTTATAAAATTCGTTATTGTTCATATTTCTTGGGATTAAGACTAAAGTGTACGGAAATCTTCTACTGAAACCTTCTCAGCCTTCAGTGTAACCGCACCCTTAACTGCCTCGATAACCTTAGTAGCCTCAACATTCTCTACAATGCGGCGGCTGGTATTCTCATCCTGAAGTACACGGGCAACACTGTCCTTGAGAATTGCATCAGGAACATTTCCCATGCCGTATGAAGCATACTGGTAAGCAACATATGCCTGAGCTGCCTCGTGAACATCTTTTTCTTCAATCTTGAGGTCGAACTTCTGCATGATGTAGCCCCGTACCATCTGCCAACGGAAATCCTCGAAGAATGCAGGTGCCTCTTTCTCGATCTCCTCTTTGCTGAACTTGCCGTCATTGATATTGAACAGCCATCTCTTGAGGAACTCCTCCGGAAGCTTGATGTCAGCTTTCTTTACGAGATACTCGCGCAGGTCCTTGGAAAGTTTGTAGTCAGACTCCTGCTTGTAATTCTCTTCAAGTCTTGCAGTTACAGCCTTGTCGAATTCCTCTGCATTGTGGACCTGGTTCTCACCAAAAATCTTGTCGTAAGTCTCCTGGTTCTCCTCTGCCGGAGCGAAAGTCTTCACTTCCTTTACTGTAACGTGGAACTCAGGTGCGAGAGAAGCGAGCTCCTCTTTCTTTACCTTGAGCATATATGCACGGTCAGACTCATTAGTAAATGCCTCATTTACATTGACATCAAACTGGTCTCCGACCTTTGCGCCGAGGAACTTGGACTTAGCCTCGCCCTCTACATTCTTCACGCCTACATATGAGCCCTCAACGGTCTTGCCTTCCTGAGCGAAATCAACGATTACGAAATCATCCTCACCTGCCTGCTCAGCATCCGTGAGAGAACCGAACTGACGGAGAAGGTTGTCCTTCATCTCTTTCTTGGCCTCAGCAGAAACCTTGATCTCATAAACTTTCACTTTGTCATCCTTGGAGAGTTCGAAGTTCACCTCTGAAGTGGTGGCGATATCGAACTTGAAAGTAAAGTCGTTGCCTGACTTCCACTCAATCTCCGGCTGGTCCTCACTTGGAAGAGCCTCACCTACCATCTTGATATTGTTTTCCTTAACGAAATTATTGATAGCGTCTGAAAGAACCTTGTTCACAACTTCGCCAAGCACGCGCTCACCATAAACTTTCTGGATAAGGGACATAGGAACCATTCCCTTTCTGAAGCCCTTGAACTCGGCTGTACGTTTGCATCTCTGGAGTTCTTTCTTCTCAGCCTCAGCGTAATCATCGTGAGCAACAGTGACAGTGAGCTGGATATTAAGCTCATCAATCTGATTTTTTACAATATTCATCTTTATTCAATATTTTATATTTTCAATGCGATTAAATTTTCAATGTGTTTGCGCGAGATTCAAGCCATCTTACACTTAGCCTGCAAAAATAGGAATTTTTCAGACAATTTCCAATCGGGAAAGCCTATTATTGTCTATACTGCTTGGGATAAACCACTCTTTCGTGATAAATCTGCCCGAGATATGACTTCAGCACTGATTTTATACGGCTGAGTTCCTTCAATGTAATATCTGCATTGTCAAGCTGTCCTGCAGCCATCTTGGCTGAAACGATGTTCTCCACGAACTTGTCGAAAGTCTCGGGAGTATTGTCCTTCAATGTACGCGAAGCGGCCTCCACAGTATCGCAGATCATGACCAGCGCCTGCTCCCTGGTCCAAGGTTTCTTGCCCTTATAATAGAAGGCATCCGATTCGGCAGGGTTTCCGCCCTCTTCTATAAACTTGTTGTAGAAGAATGCCGTACAGGTAGTTCCGTGATGTGTGAGAATAAAATCGCTCACTACCTGAGGCAGCTTGTACTTGGCAGCAAGAGCGAGACCGTCCGAAACATGTCTTATGATCATCTCAGCGCTTTCTTTGGGAGTAAGCCCGTCGTGGAACTTGGCGCCGAGACTCTCGTTCTCCACGAAGCATTGCGGATTGGCAGTCTTCCCGATGTCATGATACATTGCGCCGGCACGCACAAGAAGCACGTCCGCGTCAATGCTCCTCGCAGCCGCATCAGCAAGGTTCATCACCTGAAGTGAATGCTGGAATGTCCCCGGAGCCTTCTGTGCAAGAATTCTAAGAAGTTTATTGTTAGGGTCACACAGTTCCTGGAGACGGGTACCTGACACAAGCGAGAATATCTTCTCCATCAGATATATGAGCGGATATCCTGCGACTGAAAGCAATGCCCCGAAAAACAGATAGAGCATCAGCCACAAGTCGTCGAATGCATTGCCCGAATTGATAAGCCGGAATCCGATGAAGGTCAGCATCAGGCATACAAACACGAGCATAGCCGCCACGAACTGTCTCCATCCCTTGCTGAAAAACGGGAACACGAACATTGTCACCACTCCCGCTACCAGATTCAGCAGGAAAAGTTCCACGCCGTTGTGCGCGAAAATCAGCAGCGGCATCAATGAAACGACATACACCGGAAGCACGACCCTCCTTCTGAAAAACGCCAACAGATACAGCGCCGAAAGCGAGAACGGAATCATATAGAGCAATGTCGGGTCCAGTTTGTCCACTGCAAACGCTGCAAATGCCGTCAATGTGAAGATGAACAGCAGATAAAGATACTTGTTCATCAGTTTGAATATGTCCGGGTTCGTGTAGAAAATGGAAAGGAAGAGTATCAGGACCAATGCCAATGATATCACTCCATTACCGATCCACAGGAAAATCCTCGGTCCGTCATATCCCAGACTCTCCTCATATTCAGCCTTGTACGAATCCAGCAGCTGCTGTATCTCAGCCGTCACTATTTCGCCTTTGGTCACGATCAGCTGCCCTGCGGTCACAAATCCGGAGGTCGGAGAGATATAATCCACAGACTCTGCATGCACCAAGTCCGTGGTTTCCTTGTCATAGATCAGATTCGGGACAATGATATCGTCGATGCCCACTGCATTGGCAATCGAATCCACCCTTTCGGACGGAAAATCCTTGGCAGTCTCTGAAATGACCTTGTCCAATGCGGAAGATACCGTATAAACATCGGAAGCCGGGGTTTTCACCGCACGTTTGTCTCTCTGTATGAATATGATATCATCTGCAGCCGAGAAGTTCTCTTCCTTGGAAGAGGCCTCATCAGCCATCACTCCCCTTCTGTAAATATCAGACACGGCCTCGAGCATTTTCGGCCTGATCTGGCTGGCCTCGCCTAAATTCAGCTGCTCGATCCCATTCACCACTTTACGCGGAATTCCGTCGTCATATTTGTAATATGGCACTATACTGGAGCCTGCGGCATCTTTCTCAGCACGAAGTTGCTCCTGTGTTTTCAGGACAGGAAAATCTATCTGTGAAACCAATGTTTCATAAGGCCACGGCGTACCCTTCTTGTAGTCGTAGTTGAACTTTCCGTTCCTCGGCATCATCAGCAGAAGAATCAGGAAAAGACAAAATTGCGATATGTAGATTTTGGGATCGCGGGGAATTCCAGTCTTTGCCATAATGAAATACTATTTGAAAGGACTATCTTTTTCTCTGGCTATATACTTGTAAGTCAGTATGTCAGTAAGTCTCGGGAACAGCCTGTGCGCAAGGACTGTAAGTTTTCCGAGAGCCGTAAGAATCACCTCTGATTTACGTGAAGCGAGCGCTTTGGCAAGATATTCTGCACATTTTTCAGCACTCATAAGTTTGCCTTCATCCAGCGGGGTTTCTCCCTGAGCGCTTCCGTCTGCTGTCAATGCTGCATTACGAACATTGGAGGCGGTATAGCCCGGAGCGAACACCAACACGTTCAAGCCGTCTTTCAGGTGCTCGATTCTGAGTGTGTCCAGAAAGCCTCGGATAGCGTATTTCGATGCTGAATAACCGGTCCTCGCAGGAAGCGCGGAATATCCGGCAATCGAGATGACACCCACCACTGAGCCTTTGGACTTCAACAGCCACGGCAGCGCGAATTTGGTACAATTCACGGTTCCCCAGAAATTCACGTTCATAAGGGAATGGATCACAGAAAGGTCCAGGTCATTGAACATCGCCCTCATGGAAATGCCGGCATTGTTCACCAAGATATCGATCCCGCCGAATTTCTCCACCGTCTTCTCTATCAATGACTTGCAATCCTCTTCTTTGGTAACGTCCGTCTTGACGCAGAGGACTTTGGACAAATCAGCATTGACAGAAGCGGCTTCAGCCTCGAGCTTGTCGAGATGACGGGCGGCCATGACGACCTTCGCGCCCAAGCTTCCGAATAATCTGGCAGAAGCCAACCCGATACCCGAGCTGGCTCCTGTTATGATTATCACCTTATCTTTAAAGTAAGACCGGTTCATAATGAAGTGTATTTTGGACTATTCCACAGTCATTGCAGCAATGTCGTCTCCATCATAAGCACCTGCGTCGAGCTTGGCCTTGATTTCCTTGAATGCTTTGAGAGTATATTCGACATCTTCCATAGTGTGGGCTGCCGTGCAGACGATACGGAAAATGACCATACCCTTAGGAATGACTGGATAGATGACCATAGAACAGAAAATCCTGTAGTTCTCACGGAGATCCTTTGCCATCTTGGTAGCCTGAGCGACTCCTCCCTTGATATGTACAGGGGTCACGCAAGCTTGAGCCTCACCGATATCGAACCCTTCTTTCCTGAAACCGTCCTGGATGGCATGGGTGATGGCCCAGCACTTCTTGCGGAGTTCGTCACCTTCCGGAGACATGATGATTTCAAGACGCTTGGTATTGCCGATGACGAGCGGCATAGGAAGCGACTTCGCATACATCTGTGAACGCATGTTCGCACGGAGATAGTTGATGATCTTGTGAGGACCTGCAACGAATCCGCCGATAGAAGCCATTGACTTGGCAAATGCGCCGATGTACAGGTCAACCTCGTCCATGCAGTGAAGTGCCTCAGAAGTTCCGCGGCCGTGTTCTCCGAGAAGTCCGAAGCCATGGGCATCGTCAATCAGGAAACGGAAGTTGTATTTCTTCTTGAGAGCTGCGATCTTGTCGAGAATACCGAGCGCACCTGTCATACCATATACGCCCTCGGTGATAAGGAGCACACCGCCGCCGTTGGCATCAGCCTCAGCACAAGCGCGGGCAAGAACCTTCTCGCAGTCCTCGATATTGTTGTGACGATACTTGTACTTGCTGCCGATATGAAGACGGATACCGTCGAGCAGACAAGCGTGGCACTCTGCGTCATAGACGATTACATCATGACGCGCGGTAAGAGCATCGATCGTGGAAACGATTCCCTGATATCCGAAGTTATAGAGGAAGGCATCCTCTTTCTTCTCGAACTCAGCGAACATTTTCTCCAGCTTCTCATGGTATCTGGTATTGCCCGACAGCATTCTGGCGCCCATCGGGTATGCAAGACCCCACTGTGCAGCTGCTTCAGCATCCGCTTTACGCACTTCAGGATGATTTGCAAGTCCGAGGTAGTTGTTCAGACTCCAGTTCAGGACCTCTTTTCCGTTGAAAACCATGTGAGGTCCGAGTTCGCCCTCAAGACGAGGGTACATATAATAGCCGTAAGCCTGGTCGAAATACTGGCCGATAGGACCGCCTGAGTCTCTTTCAATTCTGTCAAAAATGTCTAACATATTGTCTAGATTTTAGATATTGTCTTATTCTATGCGTCAATGTTTGCGTAATGTGCATTTTCTTCAATGAACTGTCTGCGTGGCGGCACATCATCGCCCATAAGCATTGAGAAGGTCCTCTCTGCCTCGGCAGCATTGTCAATGGTGATTTTACGGAGTCTTCTCTTGGACGGGTCCATTGTCGTATCCCACAACTGATGGTCGCTCATCTCTCCGAGACCTTTGTAGCGCTGTACTGTCACGCCCTTGTCAGACCCCTTTCCGAGTTTCTGGGTTGCTTCAGCACGCTGTGCGTCAGTCCAGCAATAGATCTCTTCCTTGCCTTTCTTCACCAGATAAAGCGGCGGAGTAGCCAGATAGACATAGCCGTTTCTGATGAGGTCGAGCATATATCTGAAGAAGAATGTCAGAATCAATGTGGCGATATGGCTTCCATCGACATCGGCATCGGTCATGATGATGACCTTGTGGTAACGCAACTTGCTGAGGTCCATTCTCTTCTCGCCGTTCTCGTCAGCCTGGGCCACAGTAACGCCGAGCGCAGTGTAGATGTTTCTGATTTCCTCACTGTCGAATGCCCTGTCCTCGGCTGCCTTCTCGACATTGAGAATCTTACCTCTCAACGGAAGGATGGCCTGGATGCGGCGGTCTCTACCCTGCTTTGCGGTACCGCCTGCGGAATCTCCCTCGACAAGGAACAATTCGCAAAGCTCAGGATTCCTCTCGGAGCAGTCCGCAAGCTTGCCCGGCATACCGGCACCTGACATGACCGTCTTTCTCTGAACCATTTCACGTGCCTTGCGGGCAGCAGTTCTGGCTGTTGCGGCAAGAACGACTTTATCGATGATGAGCTTGGCGTACTTTGGATTCTCTTCAAGATACTGGTCCATCGCCGCTGAAGTAGCCTGTGACACGATGGAAGTAACCTCACTGTTTCCGAGTTTGGTCTTGGTCTGGCCCTCGAACTGAGGCTCAGCCACCTTCACGGAAACCACGGCGGTAAGACCTTCCCTGAAGTCTTCCTGGGTAAGTTCCACCTTGACCTTCTCCAGAAGCTTGTTCTTGTCGGCATAGTTCCTCAACGAACGGGAAAGGCCCATTCTGAAGCCCTGGAGATGGGTGCCGCCCTCAATAGTGTGGATATTGTTCACATATGAGAGGATTGTCTCCTTGTAGCCGTTATTGTACTGGAGGGCAATGTCGATAGGAATGATCTTGTCGGATGTCACACATACCGGTTCAGGAATAATCTCTTCCTGGCTCGCATCGAGATATTTGATGAATTCCTTCAATCCTTCCTGGGAGTAGAATACGTCGTTCTTGTAGATCTGCTTTCCGGTAGGACTGCTGTTTCCGTTCGCATCGACCACATACTCGTCCACGAGAGTACGCTTGTCTGTCAATGTAATCTTGATTCCCCTGTTCAGGAACGAGAGTTCACGCATCCTGTTCGCAAGAGTCTCGTAGTTATAGATGGTAGTGACATTGAATATCTCCGGATCCGGATGGAATGTGATGGTGGTTCCCGTGTCTTCGCACTCGCCGATCACTTCTACCTGAGTCAAAGGCTTTCCTTTGGAATATTTCTGCTGATAGATCTTGCCTTCCCTGTGGATTTCAGCCACGAGGCTGTCCGACAACGCGTTCACACAGGATACACCGACACCGTGAAGACCTCCTGACACCTTGTAGCTGTCCTTGTTGAACTTACCGCCGGCGTGAAGAACCGTAAGAACCACCTCGAGAGCAGACCTGTGCTCTTTCGGGTGCATTCCCGTAGGGATTCCTCGTCCGTTATCCTGGACTCTGATGGAGTTGTCTTCCAATATTGAAACTTCGATGTGGTCGCAGAATCCGGCCATAGCCTCGTCGATACTGTTGTCCACAACCTCATACACCAGATGATGGAGACCTCTTACACCCACATCGCCGATATACATTGACGGTCTTTTCCTCACCGCCTCCAGTCCTTCGAGGACCTGAATACTGCCCGCAGAATACTGCTCTTCAGCTTCGCGCATCTTCTCGTTCTCTTCCATTATTTTCTTTTAAAATTTTCTATTCAAATCAACTTGTCTGTCTGACTTTTTTAATCCTACAAATATAGTAAAAATTAGAGATTCAGACAAATGCCTGCGGTGAATCCTACACCACCGTCCATATACATTCCATAACGCTGTATCTTCATATTCAGAAGGTTCTCACCTCTGAGCCAGAATGACAATTTGTTGTTGAATGCATATTCGGCATGCAGACCGAGATTCAGCCATCCGGGGACCCTCACATTCATGGTCGTATGAGCTACGGGAGTGAGCTCTCCCGCGCTCTCCTGCATTGACACGAGAGTAGTTTCTCCCTTCCTCACGGTCGCGAATTCCGCAGAAACTCCCGCGAAGATTCTCTTCTTCCAGTTATATGTGCCGTCGAGATGGCCGGAGAAGAGCGACTGGTTCAGATAAATGTGCTGATTTGCTATTTCCGAATCCTTGAATGAATTGGAATTGATCCTGAAATCCGAATCCAATGTGAAATCACGTGAATCCCACTGGAACTTCATATTGACATAACCGGCCGTACCGCCTACCACCGTCATATTGGACATATACATAAGATTGTCAGCAACGGTCGGAGCAGCAGTTCCTATACGAATTGCGGAGATACCGTCAAACGGCATGTCCTCATAGCTTCTGAAACCTCCACGCACGTCGTAACGGAACCTGTTCCTGATATTTCCAGCGAAACCGAGCGCCAGATTATACTGCTCAACATAGTTGTTGGTCAGGCCGTGTGACGGAAGATAGAAATGGTACTTCTCCTTCATTGACGAGAACTGATTTCTGTAATCGCCGCCAGTCGCCCTGAAATAGAGGTTCAGATAATCCCTCACTGCCTCAAACCCGATATAGACATCCGGATAAATCATCGTTCCCTTATTGGTATTGACAGACTCCGGCTTGTCCTTTTCGCTGATGTTGAAACCGAACTTCAGACCTAGGCTCAAATCCCATCTGTTCTTGTCAAATGCGTATTTCGGGGTGATGTAAGCCGTCCCGATGGCCGTGTTCAAATAGCCTTTATACCAAGTCATGCCATAACCCACATCCGCCAAGATCCTGTTGTGCCTGCTGAGCACCGGGCCAAGAGTGAACTTGAAGTCCAAGTCATTGGCATTCAACGCTCTGTCCCCGGCAAGCATACCCTGCGAAGAGAATGCATAGTTTACTGCAATGTCATAATACAGGAAATTCTCCGAAAGGCTTGTGGAATAAATATGCGCAAATGCCCTGGCAGAATTGAATCCTGTGGCACCCTCCCCGGTCTTTCCCTGTATTCCCTTGTAATTCAGGTCGAAAGCGATTACTGCCTTGCCGAGGTCAGCCTGTGCATTGGCCCCTGCAGTCGAATACAGGTCATAGCCGTTCCACGAGCCTCCGGACGATTTCAGCATACCGTCCGCATCAAACTGCATATTCTTGTAATCACCTATGTATGAATGATGTGAGCCATATACGGACATTCTGAACCGGCCCTTGGTCAATGGTTCCCAGACGAGGTCGAGCGACGGTCTGAGACGATATCCTGTTCCAGCCTTGAGATAGAACTTCCGTCCGGTAAGCGCAGCCGCCTGTGGTTTCATTTCCAGAAGATAAGGGCTGAAATCATACGACCCCTTATATGGATTCTCAAAAACAGAGTAGTCGAAATCCAGGTCAAAGCGCTTCAGCGAATCCGGCACGAACATCTCCTGAGCCGGTTTGTGAACCTCCATAAGACTGCCCTCATACGCCTTTGTCACTGAAACAGTCGGATTCAGATTCTGAGCTCCGGCAGAAACGCAAGCCAATACCGAACCGGCAGCCGCTAATGTCAAATATATCTTTTTCATACTACTTTTCCCTCTGCGCGATCTTCTTCAGACGCATATTAACATTGTCAAGGATATCATCATTTTTGCCTGACGGCTCATATCCGTCACGGACGCTCTCGAAAGTCGCTTTTGCCTGAGCCATATCGTCCCTCTCAGCAAAAGAATCGCCCAATGTGACGAATGCTTTTGCAAGCCAGTAAGTCTGGTCGCTTCCCGCATCGGAGAACGCATACACCAGTTTCTCGACCTCGTCGAACTTGCCCTGGTCGTAAGCGTCCTGGATAATCAGATACGCAGCCTCAGCCCCCTCAGGTGTAGATTTCTGGGATGAGAGTTTGCGGAGTATCGCGAATGCCTCATTTCTGCGGCTCGAAGCGAGATAAGATTTCGCTTCAATGTACTGTGCATGACGGACTTCGTCCTTGTCGCTCCTCTTGTCCGCAGCGACTTTCACCGCATTGCTGACAGCCGCATCGTAATCTTTGGCATTGTATGCGGAATTCATCATTCCCACTATGGCCGTATGCTTGTTGTTCTCGATTTTCGCATTCTCAAGCAGGGACTGGTAACCTGAATAGGCATCATTGTAATGCTCTATGCTGTAGGACAATTTCGCAAAACTGAGAGAAGCGGCCTCCACAAACGATGTCTCGCCACACTCGATGACCTTCTTGTACCAGTCGCAGGCCTGCTCCTTCTTGCCGATGTTCTTGTACGACTCGGCCATATAGAATTCCGCAAGATTTACATTTGAGCCCTGAGGATACTCATCCAGATATGCCTGCAGCGACTTTATGGCCTTCTGGTAATTCTCCGCAAGGAAAATCTGCTCGGCAGCATTGAAGAACATCGTCTCCTCATTGCCCTCAGTCCCCTGACCGTCCAATGTCTTGAGATAAGCGAAATAGGCCTCAGGTTCCTGTTTGGTCTGGTATATGGATTCGATGGCCCTGAGCGCATCCTCAGAATACACTGTCGAAGGCATCCTGCTGACCACCTGCTTATAATATCCGAGTGCATCGTCAAACTGGGATTCATTGGCCGAAATCATTCCCAATCCGATCAATGCCCTTGCGCGGTAAGTGGAGTCGCGGCTCTCAGACGAAAGTTTCTTGAAAATTTCAGTTGCATTGGCATTGTCATCATCTGCCATATACGCGCGGCCGAGTTCATAGACAGTCTCGCTCCAGAACGAAGCCGTCGGAGCTGTCCGGGCAACTGGCGCAAGCAGATTGATCTCATCTTTCGTCTTGTTGGTCAATGAAAGTGCCAGGCCCGCCTGATAGTACGGATAAAGGTCATTCGCGCTGCCGCCGCTCCTGATCGCCTCCTCGTAAGAAGCTATCGCATCCTTATAGTTCTTGTCAATGAAATAGCTGTCGCCTTTTCGGGTCAATGCATCTGTACGTCTGCTCTTGTCTCCGCTCTGCAGATACACGTCGAACCACTCGCAGGAAGACGGGTAGGCGCCTGACTTGAAATAGCAGTATGCCACGTCGTAAGGCAGAAGATTGCCTTCCGGACGACCATAAAGTGCAGAGTTGTTGTACAATGTCTTGTAAACCTCGGCAGCCTTGGCGTAATCATCTGAACGATAATAACTTTCGGCGAGCCAATAACGTGACAGCTGATTGAACGGCGAGCGTTTTCCTGAATAGTAGGCTGCCGTCTTGAGGCATGGTATCGCCTTACGGTATGAACCTGAAGAAATCAGCTGCTCCGCACGCAGGTAATTGGCCTTCATGTAATTGGCCTTCATATCCTTGTCGAGGACGTCGATATTGTCATAAGCCTCCACGGCGGCAGCATAGTCATGATTGTACAGGGCCGCAAGGGCGATGTAGCTGTAGATACGGTCCCCTTTGGCCAGCTCCGGATATTTCTTGATATACTGTTCGAATACGGAAGGGTCATGGTTCAGGTCGAAAGCGAGTTTCGCATAATTGAAATACGCATCTTCCTGAATGTCAGCATCATACTCTTCGTATGCCGCGTCTTTGAAAGCGTCCATGGCAGCCACCTTGTTCTTCAGTTTGATATAGCCGTATGCCATCTGGTAATTCGCGATCTGTCCCAACGAGTCGCTTCTGTCATCCATCTTGGAATAGTTCTCGACAGCACCTTTGTAGTCGGACAATGCATAGAGCAGCGATCCTGCATAGAAGTGGTCCTTCCTGGTTCCTGAAGCGGTATCGGTAAGGTCATAATACTTCTTGGCAGCAGAAGCATCCCCCTGCACAAGGTAGGACTCGGAGATGATACGTGCAAGATGCGGTTTTCTCTCCTTCGGCACCGAAGCGAATATCTTCTCGGCATTGTCAGTGACATATTTGTAGTCCTTGTCCATAAAACGGCATTCCAGGATATAGTATGCCGACACTTCAGCGAAACGCGGATCCTTCACCGACTTCGCAAACCACTTCTCTGCCTCTGCGAACTGCTCACGTTCATAATAGATATAGGCGGCGGAATATGCTGACGGAGCCTGATAGTCGTTCTTCGGAAGAGAGAACACTTCAAGGAATCCTTCCAATGCGGAGTCCACGCTGCCGATCTGGAAATCAGCATACGCTTTCTTGAACCTGAACTCTGCCAACTGGTTCTTATAGAGAGACTTGGCCTTGATCTGGGAGAACTCGGCCGAAGCAGCGGGATAGTCCGGGATATCGAAAAGATTCAGCGCATCAGCGTATTTCATCTGAGGCACAAGTCCGGAATACGGATACTTTTCAATGTATTTCTCCATTGCGGCCTGGGCAGCATAGGATTTCATCTTGATATCGCACAGTACCGCATACCCGTTGGCGAAAGGGTTCTCGGGATACGAAAGGAAAATCTCACGCGCCTTCACATACATTCCGTGCTCGTAAAGTTCCCTTGCATACTTGAGGTCCGACTTTTCGTCGCCGGCAACTGCGCAATTCCTGTCAATGTTCCCGAAATCCACACTGTAATCCGATGCGGATGAGGTCAATGACGAGGCGGCCATTATGGCTACTGTCAATGCAGCTGTTATAGTCTTATTGTTCATTTTCATAATAATATCCAACACCTGTGTATAAACACGTAAATTTAGCAATTATCATCGTCATTGTCAAAAATGATGCTGGACTTGAGCCGTCATTGACAAAAAAAATTCCCGGGAAACCATATTTCTATGATTTCCCGGGATTCTATTCAGTAAGATGTAGGCTTATTTGCCTGCCAATCTCTTGTATGATTCGAGACGGAGTTTTGCAAATTCCTCTGTCTTCTGGAGGAGCTCATCAGCTCTTTCAGGGAAGAGTTTGTAGAGGGATGCAAAACGGACCTCGCCCTTCAGGAAGTCCTGGAACTTGCTCCAGTCAGGTTCCTTGCTGTCGAGAGAGAACGGATTCTTGTCTGTTCCTTCGAGTTCAGGGTTGAACCTGTAGAGGTGCCAGTAACCGCACTCGACTGCGAGTTTCTCCTCTTTCTGGCTGAGACCCATTCCGGCCTTCAGACCATGGTTGATACAAGGTGCGTAAGCGATGATGAGTGATGGTCCGTCATAAGCTTCAGCCTCCTTGATAGCGTTCAGGTACTGAACAGGGTTCGCGCCCATAGCTACCTGAGCCACATATACATAGCCATAACTCATTGCCATCATTCCGAGGTCCTTCTTGCGGATCTTCTTGCCGCTTGCAGCGAATTTGGCGATAGCGCCTGCAGGAGTTGCCTTGGATGACTGTCCGCCGGTGTTGGAGTAAACCTCAGTATCGAGTACGAGGATGTTCACATTCTCACCTGAAGCGAGCACGTGGTCGAGTCCGCCGTATCCGATATCGTAGCTTGCACCGTCACCACCGATAATCCACTGGCTGCGTGCAGCAAGGAACTTCTTGTATGTAAGGAGTTTCTTGCAATGAGGACAATCAGTGTTCTCCATGAGAGGTACAAGCTTGTCAGCTACTTCACGGGTAACAGCAGGATTGTTCTTGTTCTCGAGCCACTGCTTGAAGAGTGCCTTGATCTCGTCAGAAGCCTTGTCGCAGTCGAGACCCTCTGTCATGATTTCAGCGATGGTCTGTCTGATGCGGTCAGAACCGAGTTTCATACCGAGACCGAACTCGCAGAAGTCCTCGAAGAGGGAGTTTGCCCAAGCAGGACCGTGTCCTTCAGAATTGGTGCAGTATGGTGATGCAGGGAATGAAGCTCCGTAGATGGAAGAACATCCTGTAGCATTGGCAATCATCATTCTGTCGCCGAAGAGCTGGGTGATGTTCTTGATGTATGGAGTCTCGCCGCAACCTGCGCAAGCGCCTGAGAATTCGAACAATGGCTGTGCGAACTGTGAGTTCTTCACGCTCTGGGCCTTGTTTACGATAGTCTCCTTGTAGCCTACCTTGGTATTGAGGAAGTCGAAGTTCTCCTGCTCTGCCTGTGCGTCGAGAGCGGAAACCATGACGAGAGCTTTCTCCTTGGCAGGACATACGTCAACGCAGTTGCCGCAACCAGTACAGTCTGCTACTGAAACTGAGAGGGCGAACTTGTAATCCTTGAGGTTAGCCTTACCCTGGGCCAGTTTGAGACCTGCAGGAGCAGCTGCTGCCTCTTCTTCATTGAGAAGGAACGGACGGATAGCTGCGTGAGGGCAGACAAATGCACAAGTGTTGCACTGGATACAGTTGTCAGGCTGCCACTGCGGAACGAACACTGCCACGCCACGTTTCTCGTAAGCGGCTGTGCCGGCAGGCATTGTACCGTCAACGTACGGCATGAATGAACTTACAGGAAGTGTATCTCCGGCCTGGGAGTTCACTACGTCAGCGATTTCTTTTACGAACTCAGGTGCGAGACGGTCCTTGCCCGGATTCTCGAACTTGGCAGTAATGCTTGCCCACTCTTCAGGGACATTGACCTGCTCGTACTCACCACCGCGGTCAACAGCGGCATAGTTCATATTGACGACCTTTTCACCTTTCTTGCCGTAGCTCTTCACGATCGCGTCCTTCATGTATTTTACAGCGTCCTCGTAAGGGATGATGCCTGTAATCTTGAAGAATGCAGACTGGAGAATGGTGTTGGTTCTTCCGCCGAGACCGATTTCAGATGCAATCTTGGTAGCGTCAATGATATAGAACTTGATGTGTTTCTTGGCAAGTGTAGCCTTCACGAACTCAGGAAGTCTCTTGACTGTTTCCTCTGCGTTCCAAAGGCTGTTCAGAAGGAAGGTACCGCCATCCTTGATGCCTTTGAGCACGTCATACTTGCGGAGGTATGAAGGAACGTGGCATGCCACGAAGTCAGGTGTGGACACAAGGTACGGAGCCTTGATCTGAGCGTCACCGAATCTGAGGTGAGAGCAGGTGTATCCGCCTGATTTCTTGGAGTCGTAGTCGAAATAGCCCTGGCAATATTTGTTCGTATGGTTACCGATGATCTTGATGGTGTTCTTGTTTGCACCTACTGTACCATCTGAACCGAGACCGTAGAATTTGCACTCTGTAGTACCAGGTTTTACGATGGAGATCTCTTTCTTAATAGGGAGTGACTTGAAGGTGACGTCATCTACGATACCGATGGTGAAACCGTTCTTAGGTTCTGCCTGCTCGAGGTTGTCGAACACTGCGACGATCTGTGCAGGTGTGGTGTCCTTGGATGAAAGACCATAGCGGCCGCCAACGATAACCGGCTCCATCTCTTTGCCCTGGAACATTGCCTTTACATCGAGGTAGAGAGGCTCTCCGAGAGCTCCCGGTTCCTTGGTCCTGTCGAGGACAGCGATTTTCTTCACGCTCTTAGGGAGCACCTTGAAGAAGTATTTCTCTGAGAACGGTCTGTAGAGGTGTACAGAAACGACTCCGTATTTTCTTCCGTGTGCTTCGAGATAGTCGATGGTCTCCTTGATGGTCTCTGTAACTGAACCCATAGCCACGATAATCTCTTCTGCATCCGGAGCACCGTAATATTCGAACGGACGGTATGTTCTGCCGGTAAGTTCACCGAGCTCGCCCATGTAACGTGCAACTACATCAGGAACAGCATCATAGAACTGGTTTCTGGACTCAACAGCCTGGAAATAAACGTCGCCGTTCTGTGCTGTACCCCTTGTTACAGGAGATTCCGGAGTAAGTGCTCTTGCCCTGAACTTCTCGAGCGACTTGGTGCTGACCATCTTTCTGAGATCGTCCTCATCGATAGCCTCAATCTTCTGGATTTCGTGTGATGTACGGAAACCGTCGAAGAAATGGAGGAACGGAATGCTGGACTTGATAGCTGCGAGATGTGCTACTGCAGCCATATCCTGAGCTTCCTGGACAGAGCCGGATGCCAACATTGCAAAACCGGTCTGACGGCAAGCCATTACGTCCTGATGGTCTCCGAAAATCGACAGCGCGTGAGATGCAAGTGCTCGTGCTGAAACGTGGAACACGGCCGGAAGCATCTCTCCGGCAATCTTGTACATATTTGGAATCATGAGAAGAAGGCCCTGTGAAGCTGTATATGTAGTAGTGAGGGCTCCTGCCTGAAGTGAACCGTGAACGGCTCCTGCGGCACCTCCCTCACTCTGCATTTCGGTAACCTTTACGGTCTCACCCCACAGGTTCTTTTTTCCGTGGGCAGCCCACTCGTCAATGTTCTCAGCCATTGTCGATGATGGTGTGATAGGGTAAATCGCTGCGTGCTCACTGAAAAGGTAAGCAATCTGAGAGGCAGCGAAGTTACCGTCACAGGTGATGAATTTCTTTTCTTTTGCCATAATCGTTAATTTTATGTGATTGATTTTTTACCAACGTAATCTTTCGTTTCAATGAAAGGGTGCTCGAACTTTCGGGTTAGGATACTCGACCTTCCAGTTTCAAACGGAATCTTTCATCTCAATAGAAGGACACTCTATCCTTCAGTATCAAACGTAATCTCTCATCTCAACAGAAGGGACTCTACCTTCCGGGTTCAATGAAAGAACGAAGACATCAGCCGTTTCCGGAGATGCCTTCTCTTGTTCTACAATGTTTCCAGACCTTCTACTGTCACGATGGAACCGGCGATTCTCTTGACAAGTCCCTGAAGGACTTTGCCAGGACCGATTTCCATAAAGTAGTCAGCTTCGCCTGCCAACATATTTTTCACAGACTGGGTCCATTTTACCGGGGCCGTAAGCTGTGCAAGCAGATTTTTCTTAATCAGCTCCGGATCCTGTGTCGGCTGAGCTGTAACATTCTGATATATAGGGCATATCGGCGATTTAATCTCTGTCGCCTCGATAGCCTCGCCGAGTTCAAGTCTTGCCGGCTCCATAAGCGGTGAATGGAATGCTCCGCTCACTGCAAGCGGCAATGCCCTCTTCGCGCCTTCCGCCTTAGCTCTGTCACAAGCCTCCGCCACTGAATCTTTTTCACCGGACACCACTACCTGTCCGTCACAATTATAGTTCGCAGGGATGACGAGTCCGTTGCAGGATTTGCAGACGGCCTCCACCTGTTCGTTGCTCAGGCCAATGATGGCAGCCATAGTTCCCGGAACCTGTTCGCAGCATTTCTGCATGGCTCTTGCCCTGATGGCAACAAGTTTCAATGCATCTTCGAAGGAAATCGCGTGGCTGGCCGCAAGTGCAGAGAACTCACCCAATGAGTGGCCTGCAACCATATCCGGCTCGAAGCCGTCATAGCATGCCGTAAGGATGGTTGAATGCAGAAATATGGCAGGCTGTGTCACCTTGGTGGCCTTCAATGCCTCAGGTGTGCCCTCAAACATAATGTCGGTTATTCTGAATCCAAGAATGTCATTGGCCGCTTCAAACATTTCTCTGGCCTTCTGACTCTTTTCATATACTTCTTTGGCCATTCCCGGGAACTGGGCTCCCTGACCTGGAAATACGTATGCTTTCTTCATACTTGAATATATAGATTTAATACAAATAACTGTCTTTTAACTGTCTTTCAGGTATCGCACTTCTTCACATTTCGTGCCTGTACGACACATTGTGGCAAATTTATAAAAAATCTGAAACAAAAGAAAATAAGAAGGGCATTTATCGGATATGTGTGATTTATTTCGGATATGTCCGATTTATTTCATAAATTTGCAGAGAAATGCCCCCATAGTCTAATGGATAGGATTAAAGATTCCGGTTCTTTCGGTAGAGGTTCGAATCCCCTTGGGGGTACTGGGCAGAGGCTCTCCACTTCGGAGCGCCTCTTTTTTTGTTATCGGCGTTAAGGGTTATATCTTGTCATAGATCAGCGGGTTATCGGGGCGTCGGATTATCGGTGCATCTGGTTATCGGGGTCATCAGTTTAACGCCCTCGTGAACAAAATGGCCGGATCCGCATACGAGCTTACAACGACGGGGGCAGAAACCAGGAATTTGCTCACGTGACAATGTCAATCAAACACGACGGGGGCAAAAGAGCCGGATCTGCACACGTGAATCAAACGACGGGGGCAGAAACCCGCGATTCGCCCCCGTGAATCTTAGGACATCCGCAGGCACAGGCACGCTGTAACTTACCTTGTTCTCGTGATGTGTTCCGGGCGAACATCACCATGATGGGTAAGCCGGACAGCGGCATAGCCCGCGGCGAATTGCGAAGCACCCTGAGCCGAGCGGGCCCTTGCCGCAGTTCGGCCACAACATCCATGAAGGCCGACGGGGGCAAAAGGGCCTGATTTGCACACGAGGTTTCAACGACGGGGGCAAAAACCCACAATCTGCACCCGTGAAGTTCAATATGAAGGACGACGGGGGCAGAAAGGCCGAATTTGCACACGTGAATCAAACGACGCGTACAAAAAGGCTTGATTTGCACCCGTGAATCTCGCCCCCCGCAGGCACAGGCGCACTGCAACTTACCTAGTTTTCGCGAGATGTACAAGGCGGTCATCACTATGATGGGTAAGCCGGACAGCGGCATGGCCCGCGGCGAATTGCGAAGCACCCTGAGCTGAGCGGGCCCTTGCCGCAGTTCGGCCACAACAACCATGAAGGCTGACGGGGGCAAAAGGGCCAGATCTGCACACGAGGTTTCAAGCACTGGAGAATTCAGGTCAATGACGAGACAGGAGGCCATAGCAAAAACCTGACAGGCGCGAAACGAACGCCGCGGAGAAATACTAAGGCACTATATTTTTCAAAAAATTTACTGTGACATGTTGCAGAACAAGAAAAAATACATACCTTAGCGCCCTAACAGTTTTGAACAACTCAAATTTATATATTAAAAGGCGATACTATCAGATAGATGATACCTGAATTACCTTAAACATGAGCGACAAGTTCTATTGTCGGCTACATGAACCTGACCCTCAGGAATAAATAACATCACAAATCATAAGTAAATGAAAACAAAACTTTTCTTGGCTTTGGCCGCATTTGCAGCCATCACTATCTCCGGATGTTCTAAATCCGAGACACTCCAGACTCCGGAAATCAAAGTCACCAACTTGTCAACAACAAGTTTCTCATTCACATGGACAGCGATTCCTGACGCTACAGGATACACCTATGAGGTGAAAGCAGCAAACCAGTCGACAATAACGGACGGCAAGAGAGAGAAGCCTGAAAACGTGGAGGTTACAGGACTCAGCACAGCCAGCACATATACAGTTTCAGTCAAGGCTCTCGGAACAGGGTCATTCACGGACTCAGAATACGCTACAATTACCGTGACGACATTGGACAACACTATCCATTTCGCTGACAAGGTGCTCGAAAGAAGACTCCTGGCGATGACAGAGCCTAAGATTGACGCGGACGGTGACGGCAAGATCACATTCGAAGAAGCCGCTGCGGTGAAGGAACTTCAACTCGGATTCGACTTGAAACCGGAGAGCACAGTTGACTGCGTAACGGACATCACAGGACTGGAATACTTCACATCATTGGAAACATTGAGTCTGAAATTCAACAGCGTAAGCGACATCAAGCCTATCGAAGACATCTCGACATTGAAAGTCCTCATCCTCGGCGAGAACCCGATTTCTTCCATCAATCTCGATAAACTCGGCGAGCTTACCGACCTCAGACTCTACGGCACGAACATCTCTGACATTGACCTGACAAAGACTCCGAAACTCGAAAGCCTCTACCTCCAGAGAACAAATGTCAGCAAGGTTGACCTCACTCCGCTCCAGTCACTGGACCAGGCCCTCCTCAACAAATGCTCAAGCCTTACCGAGATCAAGGCCTCGAACCTGCCTAGCATCACCAGAATCGATGCGGTAGAATGCAACCTCAAGAGTTTTGAGATTTCAGACTGCCCTTCATTGAGAGAGCTTCACCTGAACAGCAACAAGCTCACATCCATAAAGATGACAAATCTCGCCATGCTCATGCGACTGAACGTTTATGACAACCAGCTCACCAGCATTGACGTATCGAATCTGCCATTACTCATGTGGCTGTTCGTGTTCGACAATCAGCTTACAAGCATTGATCTGTCAGCAAATGTTCCGCTGAGAGAGTTCAGGGCATCCAACAACCCGCTTACAGAAGTCAATCTGAGCACAAACGAGAACCTCGTTTCACTCGAACTTGAGAGCATGAGCAAGATGAAAACTCTGAATATCAAGAACGACTTCTATGACGAATACAGCGAGTATCTCATCGTTGACGGAAACACCGCCCTCGAGAAGGTAATCACCGATCCGGGTAAAGAGTTCGAACACGTCAAGAAGTTGTTTGCAAACAATCCTAAAGTTCAGGTTGTAACAGAATAATGATTTCTGTCAATGCCAATGCAAAAAAGGCCGACCATCAAAATCGATGGCCGGCCTTAATTGTTTATTCAACGTCCGCGACGGGGGCAAAAAGGCCTGCTCTGTACACGTGAAGTTCAATGAGAAGAACGACGGGGGCAAAACCCCACAATCTGCTCACGTGACAATGTCAATCAGGGATGACGGGGGCAAAAAGGCCTGATCTGCACACGTGAATCTCGGGACCTCAGCAGGCACAGGCGCGCTGTAACTTACCTTGTTTTCGTGAGGTGTACAGGGCGGTCATCACCGTGATGGGTAAGCCGGACAGCGGCATAGCCCGCGGCGAATTGCGAAGCACCCTGAGCAGAGCGGGCTTTTGCCGCAGTTCGGCCATAACAGTCGCGGCTGCCTGACGGCTCATTGACAAAACCAGAGACAGACGAACACTTTCAAATATCATCCTAAAAAGTTACATTTGTACTGACAGCCCAGAAAACAATTGCCAGACGAGTCCCAGAAAGCAATTGCCAGGCATAAGACAGGAAACAATTGTTGGACAAGCATCAAGTTAAACAATAATCAAATTGGACAATTATCACGTATTGAAATAACTACCAAACGCAAAAGTCAAGAGCCATGAAAAAGTTGATCATCACTGCCATTCTATGCGTGAGCGCACTTTTCAGCGCCAAAGGTCAGACCGTATTCACATGCGAATACCGCACTGAAGCCGACGTGAAAGTGTATGTCACCAATTACCGGAACGAAGCTGACCTTGTCGTCTATAAATGCGACTACCGGAACGAGGCAAGCGGCAACAGAGGCCTCTGGTACTTCGTGGAATACCGCACCGAAGCCAAGAAGAAGATTTATTTCGTGAACTATCGCAACGAAGCTGATCTGGTCATCTATTTCACCCACTACCGCAACGAAGCCGGATGGCGCAACGAAAAGAAGGAGCAGCTGATGAAGGAATAGTAAGAGAGATCGTATAAAAATAAAAAAAGGCCTTACTTTCGATAAGGACCTTTTTAAATCGTTGAGTAATGACGCCTCACGCGCAAAAACTCACACTAACCACATAATTAATAACACTAAAACTAATAACCAACGAGTTGTCTGTGAGAGAACCTCATCATCAACTCGATTGCAAAGTTACGACTTTATTGTTTCACTGCAAATAATTTATAACAATTTTTTAGAATATTTTACACACTAAAATACACAGCATTGACTCTCAATAATTTAAAACGTAACTAAAATTTTGAAAAAATTTTTGCATATTAAAAAACAATCTATTAAAACGTTTGTGGATAGGGTGAATTTTTATTAAAATGTTTATATCACGAATCTCGCTTACGAACTGTAACGAATTTCGCAAAATCGCTTACAATCCTTAATTTTTCACACCCTGAGCCTGTAGTTTACGCATATCGCTCCGGTATTTGGAGTAGAAGAACCCCCCTGCCAAGGTCAAGCCGATAGGAAAACCGAGCCATATACCCTGCAGGCCGAAACCAGCCTTGAACGCCAGAAGGTACGCTGCCGGAATAGCGATCAGGTAATAGCTTACAAAAGCAGCATACATAATCGGCTTCACATCCTGAAGACCGCGCAGGACATTGGCAAAACAGATCTGGAGCCCGTCGCCGAACTGATAGGCAAACAATATGAAGAAAAGAGAAACGGCGAGCCCCGACACTTCAGGCGAATCCGTGAACACACCGGCCGCAGGGAAACGGAACACATAGAGCAGTACCGAAAGCACCACTGAAATGGAAATAATCATCATATAACCTTTCCGCACATACTCCTTGATACCGGCAAAATCCCGCTTGCCGAACGCTCCGGAAACAAGTATGGAGATAGCAAACGACAGTCCCTGGAGCATCAGGAAAAAGAGCTGAGATATGGTGATGACCACTTGATGTGCAGCGAGTTCCATAACTCCGAGCCAGCCCGCCATAATCGCCGCGAACGAAAAAGTCGAGGTCTCCAATGCCATCTGGACAGCCACCGGATAGCCGATGCCGAAAAGATGCTTCATCTTCACCCTGGACAGGAGCGATGCACGGAACGCTGACACATATTCTTTGAAATCTTTTGACTTCCAGATATATAGAGCAAAGAGAACCAGAATGAGAGCACGGGACAGGAGAGTACTTATACCGGCTCCGAGCAAGCCCATTTCAGGAAGGCCCATCTTGCCGTAAATCAGAATCCAGTTGCCGAAGATGTTCATCACGTTCCCGAACATCAGGAAAAGCATGGACACGACCGGCCTGCAGATACCGTCAGTAAACTGCTTCAGGACATTGAATCCTAGAGCAAATACCGTAGAAACGCCCACGACCACATAATACGGACGTATCATCGGGAGCAATTCCGGTTCCTGCCCGAAGCAGTCGAGAAAAAAGTAAATCACTGTCAATGCGACAACACCCACCAGTCCTACAATTCCGTTCAGGGCCAATCCGTTCTTTACAGTTGTGCCCACGCCCTTGACATTTCCGGTTCCGTGGAACGAACCGATAATCGGGGTCATGCCGGAAGCGAAACCAAGTTCTGCAAGGATGAAGAGATTCATGACATTGTTCACGAAAGACGATGCCGCAAGTTCTTCCACGCTGTACCAGCCTATCATTATATTGTCCGCGAATGCCAAAATTATGACACAGGCCTGCCCCAACATTATCGGAATTCCGATTTTAAGTATTTCTCTGATTTTATGCATTGTATCTGATATGCTGACAAGAAGCTTCCATACAGCTTCGAAGTATAACCACCAAAACCAACCGGGGCGCAAAGATAGTAAAAAAAAGGCGGAGGGATCTCTCCCCCGCCGCAATATAGTAACAAAAACCGATTAGCGTGTCAATGCTGATGTAGCCTCTTTGCTGAACTCAAACCAGTCGCTGCATGGCTCGTAATTGTAAGGAACGAACTCAGACACACGCACATAGACTTTGTCAGACTTGCTGCCCACATAAACATCTACCATAACCGCGCTACCGCCCGGGGTCTCTGCCCAGTCATACGAAGACACTTTTCCGTTCAATGAGGAAAGTATGTCATTCTTGGCAGTTGCCGAATAGTACTTGATTTTACGTTTATATACAAGTCCGGTATTCACATCCTTGTAGCCGGTCTTGAGGAACAGAAGCATCAGGACGCCCGGAACAGCCAGGACAGTACCGAAAATGTTTACGGATACAGAAGAAGGGATTGCAATCAGGACAATGCCCAAAACAGTCATAACTGAAGATATGAGGATATCACGTGTCGAACGCACGCGTACAAATTCTTTATTCATTTTTTATAAATTATTAGAAATCAACAAATTCAAAAACCATTCACAATATGCTCCGCTCGGCAACGGCCGCTACACAAGAGCCCGGGAACGGCATCTAAGAACGGTATTTCCTCAAACCTATAAAGAAATGTGAAAAAGAATACTTACCTGTCGGAAACAAACCCGCCGAACGGAAATAAGTGGAGAGTGCAATCAGCGGCATAAATTTACCGCCACGCACACATATCACTTTGGACAGTCTCTCTGCCAATGTACGGGCTCCACCCGGTCTTTCACGGCAGACCAAAGACGGCACCCTCGGAGAAGAAACCACATTTTCCGCCTGCGAAAGGCACATCGTGGTCAGGTCCTCATAAAAATGCCTGTCCTCATCCGTCGATTTCAGAACCGAAACAGTTTCACAATCCGACGTAACTATCTGACAAACTGATATTTCCTCAGAAGACAAGCCTTCCCCGCAGCATGACAACGGACTGACGCCACAAGCCGTAAAAGCCAGTGTCACCAGAACAAGCAATATGCGGAAAACGCTTTTCATTGTCAATGACTATTCAGTTTCTGCGACTTTCTCCTGCGAAGCAGCTTCCTCTTTGGTCAACATCTTGCAGACACCATCGAACTTCGCGCCGAGTTCGACCACGAGACGCTGGATATGCAACTCGCCCTTGACCTCGCATGAATCTTTCAATGTCAATGTATCCCTCACGAAAATATTGCCGGTGAGCTTACCCCAGAAATCGAGATTCTCACAAACGATATCTCCTTCAATTTCAGCCTTTTCGCCTACCACGACGCGACCTGCTGAGACAATACGGCCTTCAAACCGTCCGTCAATCCTGAGGTCATTCGGTGAATTGATCTCACCCTTTATAACTGTTCCGGCCGAGATTCTGCTGACCTCGTTCACATTGACTACCGGAGCTTGCTGTTTTACCATATGAAATCCAACGATTACTATACCAAACCTTTACCGTGACAATTCTTGTACTTCAGACCTGAGCCGCAAGGACAAGGATCGTTTCTACCGATCTTCTTCTCCACGTGTACAGGCATCTTGGTCTTAGGCTGACCGCCATTGGTGGTCAAATCCCCATGCTGAGTCTGCATCCTGGACATTTCCTTCTTGGTAGAAGACTCTGTCGCCTGCTGGGCCTGACTCGGCTCCCTCAAGAAGATGGAAGCCCTGAACAGGAACGAAAGCACATCCTGGTCCAATGCCTCAAGCATTGCAGCAAACAAGTTGTAACTCTCAATCTTATAGATAACAAGAGGGTCCTTCTGCTCATAGGCAGCATTCTGCACGGACTGGCGCAGGTCATCCAGATCCCTGAGTTGCTGTTTCCAATGGTCATCGATCTGATAAAGGATGATGGTCTTGCTCAGATTCTTCGACAATTCCCTGCCGGTAGTCTCGTAAGCCTTCTTCAGGTCAATGACCAACTGAAGCACCTTGCGACCGTCCGTGATAGGAACTGCCACATTCTGCCACTTGTCTCCCTGTTTCTCGTAAATCTCCTTCACGAAAGGATATACCTTCTCGACGATGGCATCCATTCTTCTCGCATACACATCTCTCATGTGTTCGGTCAATGACTTCTTGATGTCGTCTTTCTTCGCATCAGACCAGAAAGCCTCATCGAAGCCAGGGTCAATGGAGAATTTGGCCATCAGATGCTTGGAGAAATCCTCATAACTCATTCCCGCGCAATTCTCCACAAGAACCTCAGCGGAATCAATCATCATATTGAGGACGTCGATTTCGATTCTCTCACCGGAAAGGGCATTACGTCTTCTCGAGTAGATAGCCTCACGCTGATAATTCATGACGTCATCATACTCGAGGAGTCTCTTACGGATGCCGAAGTTGTTTTCCTCGACCTTACGCTGGGCCTTCTCGATACTGTTGGACAACATTCTGCTCTCAAGAGCATCCTCATCGGTCATTCCGAGCTTGTCCACAGTAGCGGCAATCTTGTCGGAGCCGAAAAGACGCATAAGCTTGTCCTCGAAGGACACATAGAAGATAGATGAACCCGGGTCACCCTGACGTCCGGCACGACCTCTCAGCTGACGGTCCACACGACGGCTGTCATGACGTTCTGTACCGATGATGGCGAGACCTCCTGCAGCCTTCACCTCAGGCGAAAGCTTGATATCGGTTCCTCGACCGGCCATGTTGGTCGCAACCGTTACGGTACTTGACTGACCAGCCTGCGCGACGATCTCCGCCTCACGGGCAAACTGCTTGGCATTCAAGACATTGTGAGGAATTCCGCGCATCTTGAGCATACGGCTCAGGAGTTCTGAAGTATCCACATCCGTAGTACCGACCAAGACTGGACGTCCGGCCTTTCTCAGCTCTTCAATCTTATTGATCACAGCTGCATATTTCGCCTTCTTGGTCTTGTATATCTTATCCTCTTCGTCCTTCCTTATAACCGGCCTGTTGGTAGGAATCACCACCACATCCAGTTTGTAGATGGACCAGAACTCACCTGCTTCCGTCTCAGCCGTACCGGTCATACCGGCAAGCTTGTGATACATTCTGAAATAGTTCTGGAGGGTAATTGTCGCAAATGTCTGGGTAGCGGCCTCAACCTCCACATTCTCCTTGGCTTCGACTGCCTGATGAAGACCGTCACTCCATCTTCTGCCCTCCATGATACGGCCTGTCTGCTCATCGACAATCTTCACTTTGCCGTCATCCGAGATAATGTAATCGACATTCTTTTCGAACATCGCATAAGCCTTCAGAAGCTGGATGACAGTATGGACACGCTCGCTCTTCAGTGCGTAATCTTCCATGAGAGAGTCCTTCTTGGCCTGCTTTTCCGCAGGAGCAGCATCACTCTTCTCAATATCGGCCACCATTGAACCGACATCCGGCAACACGAAGAAATTAGGCTCGGAAACCTCTGCAGCGAGCATATCATGCCCCTTGTCAGTCATATCGACAGTATGCTGCTGCTCATTGATGACGAAGAAAAGCGGATCCGTAACCTCAGGCATCTGCCTTTCATTGTCCTGAATATAGAAATTCTCAGCCTTCTGCATCAGCTGCTTCATTCCCGGTTCGCTGAGGAACTTGATGAGAGGCTGATACTTAGGAAGTCCCTTGTGGCAGCGGAACAGGAGTTTTGCACCCTCGTCCTCCTTGCCTTCAGCGATAGCCTTCTTCGCATCGTTCAATGTCTTGGTGACGAGAGCGCGCTGGCTGCTGTACAACTTCTCGACATAAGGTCTGAATATCTTGTACTGCTCATCGTCCTGGGACTTGGCCATAGGACCTGAAATGATGAGCGGAGTTCTCGCATCGTCGATCAATACTGAATCGACCTCATCGACAATCGCAAAATGATGCTTGCGCTGCACGAGATCCTTCATCGCCATCGACATATTGTCACGAAGATAGTCGAAACCGAACTCATTGTTCGTACCGAAAGTCACGTCGCATTCGTAAGCCTTCCTGCGAGCGTCGCTGTTCGGTTCGTGCTTGTCAATGCAGTCCACAGACAGTCCGTGGAACATATAGAGCGGCCCCATCCACTCGGAGTCTCGTTTGGAAAGATAGTCATTGACAGTGACCATATGCACACCTTTGCCTGCGAGCGCATTCAGGAATACAGGGAGCGTAGCAACGAGAGTCTTGCCCTCACCTGTAGCCATCTCGGCAATCTTGCCCTGATGCAGGACGATACCGCCGATGATCTGCACATCATAGTGCACCATATCCCAGGTGACTTCATTTCCTCCGGCGATCCAGTGGTTCTGCCACAATGCCTTGTCACCCTCGATCTTTACGAAATCCCTGGACGTGCTGAGATTACGGTCGAAATCATTGGCGGTAACCTCCACGACAGGATTCTGCGCAAACCTTCGGGCTGTGGACTTCATGATGGCGAATGCCTCCGGAAGAATCTCGTTCAGCACTTTCTCGATCTCCTCATCTTCCTCCTTCACGAGCTTGTCGGACTCGGTAGCAAGTTTCTCCTTCTCGCTTACCGGGATGTCACTCTCCAGATGCTCCTTGATTTCGGCAATACGCTTTTCAAACGGCTCCTCGCGCTCCCTGATCTTCTTCTTCAGTTCCTCAGTTCTCGCTCTGAGCTCGTCATTTGAAAGTTTGTCAATGTCTTTATACGCAGCCAAAACCTTCTCGAGGATAGGCTTCACCTGCTTCATATCGCGTTCGGACTTGGAACCGAACACTTTCTTGATAATGTCAACTAATGCCATTTTATACGTTTTTACACAAATCGTACAAAAATAGGAAATAATTACGACAAAACAAAGGACTCAAGGTATTGCACCTCAAGTCCCTGTTATAAATTCGCGGTCCGCCGTAGCAGAACCGGCAATATTTCAAAACCGGCCTGAAATTAGAAAATGAAGCCCACGCCAACTCTGAGCTGCTGTCTGTGGAGTTCAAGATCGCTGTTTCCGCGGTTCATCAGCCCCCAGTCGTAGCCGCATTTGACTCTGATCTTGTTGAAGAGATCCACACCTACACCGCCCCCGAGCATAAGGTCGAAGTTCTTGTATTCGCCGAACACGTCCTTGGTGTCATACTCTTTTGTGACTTCTTTGCCAAGCGCCTCACCGGTAGCCTTGGTCTTTGAAGATACATTGAACGAGAAAGTAGGACCTGCAAACACGTAAACCCTGAGAATTTTCAAGTCAATGCCCCAGTTCACGTCAACAGGAACATTGATATAGTGCTCCTTGAACTTTGTCTCACCTTTTACAGTGGTCACCAGAGCGTCGAAACTCTTCACTTTATTGTCCATAACGTAAATCCACTCGACACCCGGAGCAATGCCGAAGCCCTTGCCGAGCTTGATGTTGTAGTCTCCGCCGAAATAGAAACCGTTTGCCTTAGTTGTCTCTTTAATGTCTTCTTTAGCTACAGTAGCCTTTTCTTTCAAAGCGGAATTGGTAAAACCGGCATTGACACTTAACTGTGCGAATGCGTTTGAGCCTATCAGCATAAGCGCTGCTGACAATGCTGTAAATACGAACTTTTTCATCTATTGTAAATATTATAAGTGTTAGTTTTATTTGCGGCTAATTTAACACTTTATGTCAAGAAATCAATATAATGCCACCAAATGTAAACAAAAAACGGCAAAAATATTAAAACAAACCTATTCTCCCGCCAGCTGTCCGTATATGGAAACGAGGCCCGAAACTATCTTCCTCCTGTCGTGACGGACAAGTGCCGCCTTCACCGAATTTGCGCTGATTCTCTCTGCCAATGTCTTGTCCGACAGCAGTTTGCATATCGCTTCAGCATACCGTGCCGCATCTCCTGACGGAACCATAAGGCCGGTCTCGCCTTCTGAGACGATGCTCGGGATGCCGCCGACCTCCGCCGCCACGGAAGGGACACCCACAATCTGCGCTTCACACAGGCTGTTGGGACTGTTTTCAATGTAGGATGTATGCACATAGACCGATGTTCCTGTCAATGCAGATGAAAGCGTCATGGCATCCGCAACCCCGCACTGGACTACTCCTACGGACTCGGCATCCACTCCGGTAAACGCCTCATAGAAAGGAACATCCACATTGCCATAGACAAGCCAACGGAATTTCAGACCATATTCGTTTTTCAGCACCGAAGCGGTCCTCAGCACCACGTCCATACCCTTGAACGGCGCCTCCGAAATGGTGGTCATCAATGTAATGTTTTCATTGTCAAGCCCTTTCCATTTCCCGGCATTGTCATAAAATGGCTCGCGCAGCATCTCTTCGAGGTGGAAATATACCGGGCATTGCGGCAGTTCCCCTATACAGTGCTTGTCCCAGTCTGTCCTGCCTATGAAATACCTGATACTGGACAATATCTTACGTTCCTGGGCGCAACGTGCCTTGAAAGAGCGGACATAATACATTTTCGCGAATATGCCTGAGAGCGTATGACCGGAAGAGAAGAACTTCAGCCTGGACATTCCGGGTGGCAGGAAACGCTTCCAGCACTCGCCCAGAAGACCCTGAATATGAAGCACAACAGGGATACCGGTATGCTGTGCAATGAGTCCATATATTCTTTCGGAGCCGAAAACCTCTATCACGTCAGGCTTGAATTCATCTATGACACGGAGCATTGATGAAAGCACCCAATGCCTTTCCATCATGGAAAAGCCAAGCATTTTCATCAGACGGTCACCCCTGCCTGTATCATATTTGTTATAGACGGGATACCAGGAAATGCCGTCAGACACGCTTTCCGGCTTCTTTTCAGTGGTAATGTACGATATCGCAAGATTTACAGACGAAGGCATGGAGCGGCTCAGAGCGTCCACCCAGCCGCCTCCGTTATATTTTCCGCCTCCGTTTACTGCCGCCGGAGGGGTATTTGTAAACCAGAGGACTTTCATCTTCCGGCATATTTGTCATGTTTTCCGCTACGCATTTCTGCACGTATCTTCTTGACTGTCATCCTTTCCGAAAGATTCACGAAAAATTTTCCGTGTGTGGAGATACGCTCATATTTCGGCGGGAGCTGCATATAGTCACCATAATTTCTTCTGAGCACGGCATCGTCATCTGCAGGAACACGAACCTCGAAATCTTCGAATCTCGCTGTCCTGTATCCGTCGAACCATTCTTTCGGATATGTCACCTTCTCCACGGACGAATATGCGGGAAGTACGATGAGCGTATTGCCGGAGGACGCGGCCATGGCCTTGTCAATGTCATTGAACTTATTAAGATACAGTTCCTTACGAGGCTTCATCCACAGGACATCCTTGAACATTCCGGCCAGTTTTCCGAATCTGAACTGGAACAGCGTGTACAGGAAATCCGTAAATCTGTAGTGCCTCAGAGACCGCCTGTAGTTCTTGAAGGCGGAATTGTACATGGCTTTCAGGTTGCGGTTAGTCTCCGGATCGTCCCCGACATTGTCCAGAGGAAAGACATCTATGAACATACCGAACACAAACGGATAACGTTCCTGCTCCCAGATGGATGAATTCATGTCAGTAAACTTGGCGATGGCCACCGGATAGCCTTCCGTCCCTGTCCTCGTGCTGAATATGTCATATTGGCCTTCCAGCCCTGGTACGATTTCATTGACCTTTCCGGCCATTGACAGAAATCTCTCATAATCCTTTCTCGGCATATAGACATCCATATCGTCATCCCAGGGAATCATCCCGTTATGCCGCTCGGCCCCTATCGCCGAGCCGAATGCCAGATACCATTCCAGGCCTGTCTTGTCACAGAATTCAATAAAGTCTTTCATCGTGCGGAGCAATGCCGCCCTGTACTTGTCGTCCATCTATTATCCAATGTTCATTACGTAACCTTCAAAGTTAAGACTATTTTTCTTGTATTCGGCATTTTTGGCTATTTTTGCAATAAGGAACTCATATATTTTTACGCAATGCAAGCGATAATTCTGGCTGCCGGGATGGGAAAACGCCTTGGCGAATTGACCAAAGACAATACCAAGTGCATGGTAGAGGTGAACGGGGAAAGACTCATTGACCGCTACATCAGCATACTTTCAGGCTACGGCCTGACTAAGATCATCATTGTCACCGGATATAGAGGGGACAAACTGAGAGAGCATATCGGAAGGAGGTTTGACGGCCTCGTGAAAATCGAGTATATCGACAATCCCATCTACGACAAGACGAACAACATCTATTCATTGGCGCTTGCAAAAGATGCACTTTGCGCTGAGGACACGATTCTGCTGGAATCCGACCTGATATTCGACAAGAAAATCATTGACCTGCTCATAAACCATCCGGACAAGGACCTGGCGCTGGTTGCAAAATACGAAAGCTGGATGGACGGGACCATGGTCAGCATAGACGAGGACAGGAACATCGTGAATTTCATCCCGAAGCAGGCATTCCGCTACGAGGACATCGACGCGTACTGGAAAACGGTGAACATCTACAAATTCAGCAAAGAGTTCTGCAGGGACAAGTATGTGCCGTTCCTGGATGCATACTGCAAGGTGATGGGCAACAATGAATACTATGAGCAGGTGCTGAGGGTTCTGACACTGCTGCACAACTCCCCGCTTAAAGCCCTGCCTGTCAATGAATTGAAATGGTACGAAATAGATGACGTACAGGATCTCGACATTGCGTCCACGCTCTTCGCGCACGATGACAGGAAATATGCCGGCTATCTCGGAAGACACGGCGGATACTGGAGATTCCCCGACCTGCTGGACTTCAGCCACTTCTCCAATCCATACTTCCCGACAAGGCAGATGAAAGAGGAGTTGAAGGCGAATTTCGACACGCTTCTTGTAAGCAGCCCGTCAGGAATGGCTGTCAATGCGCTTCTTGCTGGCAAACTCACCGGAACAAGGCCGGAATACACGGTAGTCGGAAACGGGACCGGCGAGCTGATAAGAATAATGATGAAAGAGCACTGCGGCGGACGCGTCGGCATGGTTTATCCCACATTCGACGAATATCCTGCCCGTCTCGACTCTGGTCAGATAGTCTCTTATCACATTGACAATGAAGATTTTACCTATTCAGCAGACGAGCTCATCGGATTCTTCGCGGACAAGTCATTGTCAATGCTGATGCTCATATCTCCGGACAACCCTACCGGCAGGCGCCTGTCCTGCAACGACCTCCACAAGCTTATAGAGTGGTGCAGGTCAATGAAGGTGAAACTACTCGTCGATGAAAGCTTCGCGGACTTCGCCGATTCAGGCAACTGCCTGATGAACAATGATATGCTGGACTCATACTCCGGACTGTATGTGATGAAGGACATATCTTCTTCATGCGGGGTGCCTGGTCTGCGTATCGGGATTCTGGCATCGTCCGACAAGGAACTGATAGCCAGGGTGAAGGCGGATGCGAGCATCTGGAACATAAACTCCATCGCAGAATTCTACCTGCAGATCCACGGGAAATACGAAAAGGCCTACAAAGTGTCCTGCAGCAAGGTCAAGGAGGAAAGGCAGAGATTCTTCAATGAATTGTGCACTGTTCCATATCTGCGGCCTGTCACGTCAGAGGCTCCGTTCATCATGTGCGAAGTCAGACAGCCTTTTACATCTTCTTCACTGTCAAGCATGCTCCTGGAAAAAGGATTCCTCATCAAGGACTGCAGCCTGAAAAAGAGCATGGAGGGGCTTCAGTATGTGCGCATTGCAGTACGTCGCAGTGAGGACAATGACAGGCTGACGGCTGCACTGAAAGAAATCTGAGACACTATTGGAAATGATGTGGTAAAACGTTAAATTAGCCACACATTAACCACAAAAAGATGCCTAAGATATCTAAACGAGGAGCAGAACTGCCTGCTTCACCAATACGCAAACTGGCTCCGTTCGCGGAAGATGCCAAGAAACGTGGACTTAAAGTCTATCATCTGAATATCGGCCAGCCGGATCTTCCGACACCGGAAAAGGCATTGACCGCACTCAAGAACATTGACAGGAAAACGCTGGAGTACAGCCCGAGTCAGGGCACATCTTCCCTGCGTGAAGAATTCCGGAACTACTACCGGAAATTCGGCATTGACCTGTCCTCTGACGAAATCATCGTCACCGCAGGCGGCTCTGAGGCGTTGCTTGCGACGTTTCTCTCCGTATTCGACCCGGGCGACGAAGTGATTATCACTGAACCTGGCTATGCGAACTATCTGAGTTTCGCCAAGGCTGCCGGACTCACGGTAAAAGCAGTCACGTCCAGGATAGAAAACGGGTTCGCGCTGCCTTCCGCCGAAGATTTCAAGAACGCCATCACAGACAAGACCAAGGCTATCCTCATCTGTAATCCGAACAATCCTACCGGTTACCTCTACTCTCCGGAAGAACTGTTCCAGCTGAGGGAACTGGTGCGGGAACACGATTTGTTCCTGATTGCCGACGAGGTTTACAGGGAGTTCGTATATACCGACGAGCCGTACATATCAGCATTGACATTGTTCGGGATTGAGGACAATGTGATAGTCGTGGATTCGGTGTCCAAACGCTATTCCGAATGCGGTATCAGAATCGGCATGGTGGTGACGCGGAATGCAGAAGTGAGAACAGCCGTCCTCAAATTCTGTCAGGCGAGACTCAGCCCGCCGCTTCTCGGTCAGATAGTGGCAGAGGCGTCGATTGAAGGCACTGAACTCTATTCCAAGGAGTGCTTCGACGAATACCGCTCCAGAAGGGATTTCTTCATCAAGGGGCTCAACGAGATTCCGGGCGTATATTCTCCTGTTCCTCAGGGCGCTTTCTATACTGTGGCAAAACTCCCTGTGGAAGACGCTGAAGATTTCTGCCAATGGTGTCTTACGGACTTCTGTTGGAGAGAAAATGCGGAAGAAACCCCGGAAGAAGAAACAGGCATCCATTTCGACAGTCCATTGCCGGGACCTGAAGTAAAAGAGCCGGAATATATCGGGGAGACCGTAATGATGGCTCCTGCGGCCGGCTTCTATGCCACACCGGGTCTCGGAAGGAATGAGGTCAGGATGGCTTATGTGCTGAACAAGAAGGACTTGAAGAGGGCCCTGATAGTGCTGCGTGCCGCCCTGGAAGAGTACAACAAGGTCAGACCTTGACGTAGAAATGACGTCTGAGCAGCAGCAGTCCGGCTACTGCATCAGTAAATTTCCTGCAATACCATGCGTCGAACCGGTTTTTCGGAAGAGGAAGACTGGTTCCGTCGTATTTTTCGTTCGGGAAATCGCGGCGGATTGCGGTCAATGTCTTGTCACAATACCGTTTGAGCAGCGGTCCGGCTATGGCCTGACACACTTTGTTCTCGGACAGGATATATTTCCGCAGAGGATAACCGGCATTGATGAAATCAGCCCTTGTGGAGAATTTCATTGACTCATTCTCCGACCAGCGATAGACGAAAAGCGGCTTTTCATAGCGGTAATAGTTAAGGGACTTCCCTACCCTTACTATATAATAGAGGTCAGTGGACGGTCCTGACATCGAATCGAAGCCGCCGGAGCGCATGAAAGCCTCTTTACGGAATGTGACACCGGTAGGCGCAAACAGCCTGCAGAACGGTTCCCAGTCTGACAACGGTTTCCATAAAGGATACTGTTTCTGCTCCTCTTGAACGACAGGTGCCGGTTCGCCCTTGTACTCCAGCCATTTGACGGGAGCCGGACAGATGATGTCAGCCTCGTTCTTCAATGCTATAACCTTGTCAATGCTTTCTATATAGTCCGGGAGCAGATAGTCGTCGTCATGTACAAGCACGGCATAAGGCGCATCAGAGAGGGACACGGCCCTGTTGAAATTGTCCACAAGACCGAGATTTTTCTCATTCCTGTAGTACGATAGCCTGTCGTCATCCAATGCCGTAAGATACCTGCATATCGGAGAATCAGGCTCAGGATTGTCCTCGACCACTATCACGTCGAACGGGACCTCAGTTTTCTGGGCCAATGCAGAGGCCACGGTGTCCTTCAGCGTTTCCAGACGCTTGTACGTCGGAACAACTATGGAAAAACGGGGAGCCGTGACATTGACTCCACCTTTTATCAGTTTCACTCCCGACTCCGCCAGACAGTTCAGGTTGTTTTTCTGATTCAGGCACGCTTCAGCATTGATTTCCATAACGAAGAGACTGATTGATAAAGTGATATGATTCCTGTGCGGTAGAACTCCCCTACTGACATATTAAGTTCGCGGAAAACCCACAGCGGCCATCTCCAGTTGTTGTACGCGGCCTGCACGATTCCCTGCACGAGTACGACTCCCAACAGTCCGAGCGTGGTGAATCTCAGCACTACAAATGTCATGGCCACGATTACTCCGCCTGATACCAGACTTGGGACGACATATGGAACTCTGTTATCGGTGGAAATTACCGAAGCACATTCGGAATGGTTCAGTTCCAGAGACATGATCAGGATATACAGGACACAGATGGTCAGCGACGGCAGCTGGGTGCTCGACTTTATTAGTGAAAGCAACGGCGGAGCGACGAAGATGATGCCCAATGCACCTGCAAGCAGGATGATCTGTCCGGTGACCATGGTATATGAAATCGTCTTTTTCAACGCTGCCCTGTCCCCTGATACCCGCAGGTTTGAGACCTTAGGCAAATATGTGACGAAGAGGGTATTGGCAATGCTGGTGACAATTGTAGTGAGCTGGGTAAGAAGGCCATACGAGCCGATTGTGGCAAGCGGCAGAAAAAAACCGATGATGAACATACCCATCTTGTTCACGGCATAGGCGCCTACGAAATTGATACCGAGTTTCTTGGCATTGTACCAGATCACGCTGAATGTTTCGCGGATTTCCTTTCTGGTGACCGGGCCGGCATCCAGTTTCGCCTTCAATTCCGGCGTGAAATACTTCTTATATGCGAAGTAGCGGAAAGCGAACGGTGCAATGAAGTTCGCGGCAACTACTGCAAACAGTCCCCACCCCGACAGCAGGAAGATAGTGCAGAGCACCAGATAGACGGATTTGGAAAGGATTGCCGCCTGGGAGGACTCGCGTATCATCCCGCTTCCGGTCAGAAGGCTGGAATAATAGGAGAAATAGATGTTGAAGTACGTGGAAAACGAGTACAATATCCAGATAGGCAGGGAGTTGGCGACATTGGTAAAGCCTTCTGTAAGATACCAGATGTAGGCAGTTCCGAATGTCAGCATCACCATCAGCGCAAGCACTGAAAGCCTCCTATATACATATCGGGCTGTGCTGATCAGCACGGACATCAGGTGCCAATCCACATCAGAGGAGCTTTCGTTACTGATTCCTTCCCGACAAAGTGTCTTGGCCCCGCTGTTCACGTAGGTGAAATTTCTTCCGAACTGAGGCGAGAAACCGAAATCCATCAGGCCCACGATAGAACTGACCGTCAGCATCAGGTAGTTCATTCCGACCTCTTCGGAAGTGAGAAGATGCAATATGAGAGGCAATGTCACCAGTCCGGAACCTATCTGGAACAGTTTGGCGACATAACTCCACGTCACATCTTTTCTTGTAATGTCAATTCCCAATCTATAAGGTCATTATTTTCGAAAGCATCGAAACTGTGCTCTTGGAAAGGATCTTGCAGGCTACCTGGCCTTCGAGAGCACGAAATCTGTGGCAATCCGTTCCGGTCATTGAATACATTCCCTTGGAAAGCATGTTCTGCGCCCTTTTTGCCACTGCCTCACCATAGACACCGATTATCGATGCGAGGTTCATCTGGAGAAGCGCTCCTTTTTCCATGAGACGCGAATAATCTTCCATCTTCATATAGCCATACCTTTCAGGATGGGCGATAATCGGAATATATCCGGCATCGAATATATTGTCAATGATATTCCAGAAGTCAAGCGGAGCCGCCCAGGTGGACGTCTCCACAAGCAATTTGTTCTCGCCATGCAGCAGGAAGTCCTTCTTCGCCAGACGCTCGACGAAAAGATTGTCAATCATGTTTTCCGAAGCGAGCTCAAGCTCAACACTTCCTTTCCACGCCTCTTTCAGTTGTTCGAATCTGTCTTTCAGGTCCTGTGTCTTGTTCGGGACATCCTCCATGATGTGAGGAGTACACCAGAGTTTGCGCACTCCGGCCTCCTCCATCAAGGTCAGAATCTTGAGCGACTCTTCCAATGTCCTGACACCGTCATCCACGCCATATAGAACGTGTGAATGATTGTCCACAAATCCTTTAAGCAAGCCTGACTCATCCAGGGAGCAGCGGCTATTGAAAAATCCGAACATGTCAGAGACTTTTATTTGGTACTGTCGTTGCCGTAGCCATAGCCATAACCATAACCGTAGCCATAACCATAGCCATATCTGCCATAAGCACGGGTCTGAGCCTCGACTCCGTTGAGAATCAGGGCCGTATGGTTATAGACTCCGCTTTCGTACAGTTCATCTACAGCAGGAAGCGCCCTCTTTTCGAACAGACCAGCACGAATGATGAACACTGTAAAGTCGGCATACTTCGCAATGATGGTCGTGTCAGCTACAATGTCCACAGGCGCGCAGTCCATGAAGATGTAATCGTACCTTGCAGAAAGGTCTTCCATCATCTTCGCGAACCTGTCTGATACCAGAAGCTCTGCCGGATTAGGAGGGAGAGCGCCAACTGAAAGCAGATCCAGATTATCTCTAAGATGCTGGATTTCAGTGACAATGCTGTCCACTTTACCGTTCAGGTAAGCGGAAATTCCGGATTTGTTATGGTCCAGTGCCTTGCCCAGAGTAGCCTTCCTGAGGTCGAGGTCCATAAGCAGCACCTTCGAGCCTTTCAATGCCATAGTCGCTGCCATATTCATTATCACGAACGTCTTGCCGGCATTAGGATTGAATGAAGTGACCATCAACCTGTGACATCCCTTATGGTTTGACGTCATGAAGTCCATATTGGTACGGAGCACACGGAACGCCTCATTAATGCTGTTCCTGTTAGATGGCTCTACCACGATCCTGGTATTGGTATCGTCGCACATCTTCTTGCGGAGACGGTTGATGAGTCCTGCGCCTTTGCCTATCTGAGGAATCTCGGCAAGGAACGGAATCTTGAGTGAAGCCACGTCAGACTTGCACTTGACTCTTGTATCCAGCTGCTTGAGGAGGAAGAAGACTCCGAAAGGAATTCCGCATCCGAGGACGAGAGCGACCAGCAGAATCATCTGCTTTCTCGGAGAATCTGGAAGGTCATTGCCGTTAGGGGCCATGACCATACTGGTATTGCCGACATTGACAAGACTGGCGATTTCATTCTCCTCTCTCTTCTTCAGGAGGTAAATATAGAGTTCTTCCTTGATTTTCTGCTGACGCTCGATGGAGAGAAGCTGCAGTTCCTGCCCTGACGTATTGGCAATGCGGGACATTATCAGGTTCTCCTCTGACTCGAGCTGGTCGGCCTGGAGCTGCAGTGTGGAAATCAGGTTTTCAACCGAGCGGTTGATGGCTATCTTCAATGCAGCGATGGACGTGTTGAGGTCTGATACCAGAGGGTTGTTGTCACTGCTCTCATTTGCAAAGCGGTCACGGTTGAGCACCAGGTTGTTGTACTCCTTGATCTGCGCCTCGACCGTCGTGCTGGTCAATCCAGAGTTCGCCGGGATAAGCGCACCTGAATGCGCAGGGTTCTCCAGATACTCCTTGATGAACTTGGCGATAGCAAGCTGGTTGTTCACATCAAAGGACTTGGCCTTGTATTCTGTGGACTCCTCAAGATATGCTGCAGAAAGAGACCTTATGTCGGTGATCTTGTGAGAGGACTTGTAATCCTTGAGGTTTTCCTCTACGCCGCCCAATTCCTTCTCGATGACGATCAGACGGTCATTTATGAAGGCCGTAGTATTTCTTGCAGAACGGTTCTTGTTCTCTACCCAATGCTCGTTATAGACATCTATCAATGTCCTGAGCACAGCATCTGCCCTGGACGGGAAACGGTCCTTCATCGTAAGCACGATAACGGTGGATTCCTTTCCGGACAATGCCACTGTAACGCCCTTGCAGTATGCTTTGGCCAACTTTGCGGAGTTTACCCAGCTGACACGCATAGGCTTTTTCCACTTGTCAATGAATTCCGTAGGGACAATGACAATCTTGCCTACAGGTGTAGATATGGTGTCGCGGAGCCTTCCGGTGATTTTTTCTGTATGCTTGATAGTTTCACCGGCAACTGCCAAATCCTTGATCACGAATGTGCTGTCTTTTTCATTGACAATCTCGAAAGAGAAAGCGGAAGCATTGTTGTCTCCAGCAAGCACGAGTGCAATCGGGGAATCCGTGAACTTTTCTCTCGAACGGAGGAACTGCTTTTCCACGTATGAGGTCTCGAGTCCGAGGCGCTTTACCACGGTCTGCATAATGTCAGGAGACGAAATCGCCTCTATTTCGTTATAGACATTGGAGCCATTCATACTTCTGTACCTGACACCTCCTGTAAACGACGCGAGATCCCTCAACGCTGAATTCTCATTGGTGTCGTCTATCATCACCTTCGCAGTACGTGTATAGCTGGAGGCTGTGCGATACAGGTAAAATACTGAGAAACAGAGGCAGATGGCAACTGACAGCACATACCACCACTTGTTGTCCCAAATCATTGACCAGAGGTCCGCAAGGTTGAGAAGATCGTTTTCTTCTTCATTTCTGACCTGTGACGGTCTGTTATCGAGATTATTGTCTATTGGCATAGCAATCTTTATTTATCTTGATTATGTATATCAGTTTTATTTTTTCTTGGAATTAGATACTGCGATGAACAGGTTGGCAATGGTCACGCCGAAAGAGCCCATCGATACCCAGAAGGAAGCTGACCTGAGACTGTTTTCATTGACAGTGGACTGGCCGGCACGCACTTTATTCGGTTCTACCATCACCACGTCATTCTGCTGAAGGTAATAGGCTGGAGAATTGAACAGATCGACTGAACGGATGTCCACGAAGTAGATGTTGCGTTTTCCGTTAAGCTCACGTACCACGGACACCTTGTCTCTGCGGCCATATATGGTGAGGTCTCCTGCAAGGCTCAATGCCTCCAGAAGCGTAATCTTGTCACCCGTAATGGAATATGTTCCAGGCCTTGTCACCTCGCCGATTACGGAAACCTTGAAGTTCAGGAACTCCACGGTCACTACCGGATCTTTAAGAAGATTTCGTGCAATGAGTTCGTTTCTGACTTTTTCGGACACCTGCCAGCGGGTAAGGCCTGCGACATTGATCTTGCCCACTATCGGGAACTCGATATTGCCGTCACTATCCACGGAATATCCCATAAGTCGCTGATAACCACCTGTCGCAGACGTTTCTGCACCGGCCTGATAGCTCACATTGGTAAGATTGAACATTGCGGACAACTCCGGATTTCTGCTGGAAACCACGATGGATATCATATCCTTAGGCTGAACCAGAATACCGAGTTCGCTTTTCATTGTCATCGTGGTGTCTTTCGTGGCATCCTGAAGATAATTGATGTTTCTTGATGTTTTCGAGCCGCACGACGAAAGAGCCAAAGACAGCGCTAACGCACTAACGCACAAAGACAAGCGGATTTTTTTCATATACAGTTTAAAATTAAAGTCAATGTAATTATAACCGGATTAGTAGGCAAAGTTATCTATTTTGAAAGTAATTTGAAAGTAAATGACGAAAGAATTATATAATCTGAGTATCTTTGCATTACAAGGGAGCAGTCCTACGCCCCCTCTGATGACATTGACATTACAACATAAGACACTATAGATGGACAGACAGTATCCTAAGATATATATGTACACTGACGGTGCTTCCAGCGGCAATCCAGGCCCCGGAGGCTACGGTGTGGTCCTGAAATGCGGGCCTCTCTACAAGGAACTGAGCGGCGGATTCTTACGGACCACCAACAACCGCATGGAACTTCTCGCGGTCATCACCGGGCTCGAAGCCATAAAATGGAAAAATGCCGACATCGAAATCTGGAGCGACTCTTCCTATGTGGTCAATGCCATAAATCAGGGCTGGCTGAACAACTGGGTGCGCAAGGATTTCGCAAAAGTCAAGAATCCGGACCTGTGGAAGCGGTTCCTGAACATCTACAGACAGCACCACGTGGTATTTCATTGGCTTAAAGGGCACGCAGGCCATCCTGAGAACGAGAGATGCGATGAACTGGCGGTAAATGCCGGGGCAGGCGCAGTCTCCCGCAATGAGACGCTGCCGGTGGATGAAGGCTATGAGGCTTCCGCAAATAATGAGGGAACACTGTTCTAAAACAGAAAAATATTGCTAAATTTGACTGAATATATACTTTAAAGGAAAAATATGATCAACAATAAATTGACCGTCGGAATCACACAGGGAGACGGTAACGGAATCGGATATGAAGTAATAATCAAGGCATTGGCAGATGCCAGAATTCTGGACAGTTTCACGCCTGTCATATACGGTTCCTCCAAGATTTTCGGTTTCTACCGCAAGCTCATCCACAATCTGGAGCAGCTCGACACTTACGTAATCAATTCAGCATCAGAGGCCAAGCCCAAGAAGATCAACATTCTCAACTGTCTTCCGGACAATGTATATGTGGAGCCGGGCCAGCCTTCTCCTGAATCGGCAAAATGCGCCATCACGGCTCTCGACAAGGCTGTAGAGGACCTCAAGAGGGGCGATATCGACGTGCTTGTCACAGGACCTATAAACAAGAGGGCGATGACCAATGCGGGCTTCGGCTTCACCGGCCACACCGAGTACCTCAAGCAGGCATTCGGAGTAAGCGACGTGGCTATGTTCATGATCAGCAGCCAGTTGAAGATTGCAGTCGTTACAGGCCACATTCCTCTTAAGGATGTAGTGTCCAGCATCACCTCCGAGAAGATCCTCACCAAACTGAGGCTGATGAACGCTTCCCTGAAACGTGACTTCGGTGTCACGAAGCCGAAAATCGCCGTGCTCGGCCTGAATCCGCACTGTGGCGACGACGGACTGCTCGGAGACGAGGAGCAGACAATCATTGCACCGGCCGTGAAAGCTGCCAATGACGAGGGCATCATGGCTTTCGGTCCTTACTCTCCGGACGGCTTCTTCGGACTTGCCAACTACAGCAAATTCGACGCTACATTGGCAATGTACCATGACCAGGGACTTGCTCCGTTCAAGGCTCTCGATTTCGAAGACGGCGTGAACTTCACTGCAGGACTTCCTGTCGTGCGTACGTCTCCTGACCATGGAACCGCATACGGAATGGCAGGACGCGACGAGGCAGACCCGATGTCCATGATGTCTTCCATCTACGCAGCCATCGACATCTACAAGCACAGAGTGGCATACGACCGTCTCGAAGCAGGAAAGATGCACGAGCGCACTGTAGATGAGGGCAGACCGGAACGTCCTGGCAGACAGCAGATTGAATAATATACAATGCAGAAAGACCGCAAACTTGAAATCCAGTTTCTGAAAGGAGTCGGGCCGAAACGTGCTCAACTTCTGGAGTCCGAATTGGGTGCAGGTAAGGTCAGCGAACTCATAAGAGTATATCCGTACAAATACGTTGACAGAAGCGTGATTGTTCCCATCGCAGGCGTGCCGGTTACCAGTGCGTCAGTTCAGGTGATGGGCAAGGTGGTTTCGTGCACTCTGCTGGACAAAAGCGGAAAGGCTGTGGACATCGATTCCCCCAAGCCAGGTTCAATCAGCCGTTTATGCGTGACGGTCGCAGACGATACCGGACAGATGGAAATGGTGTTCTTCAAGGGCATCAAATATATGATTTCCAAGCTCCAGACAGGAAGGACGTTCATTTTCTTCGGCAAGCCGACATTGTTCAACGGGCGGGTGAATATGGTCCATCCTGAAATCGACGATCCGGGAAGCGGGTGCCAGTCGGGGACAATGACGGGTGTCTATCCTTCTACCGAGAAGCTGAAGAATGCAGGAATTACCGGAAAGGTGATGAACAGGATCATGGCTGAGGCCCTCAATGTAGCGGTAAACGGAATAACTGAGACATTGCCCGAATATGTCATCAAGGAAAAGGGACTTGTGTCATTGACCTTCGCATTGAACAATATCCATTTTCCGAAGGATGTCTATGCGCTGAAGAAGGCCGAGTACAGGCTCAAGTTCGAGGAACTGTTCTATCTCCAGCTTTCTCTGCTGAAACAGAAATATATACGGAGCAGGAACGAGCACGGTATCCTGATGCCGAAAGTCGGGGATGCGTTCAATGTCTGTTACAACGGATTGCCTTACAGCCTCACTGGGGCGCAGAAGCGCGTCATCAAGGAGATACGTTCAGACATGATGAGCGGCAAGCAGATGAACAGGCTGCTGCAGGGAGATGTAGGCTCCGGAAAGACGATGGTGGCGGTGCTTTCTGCCCTGCTCGCATACGGGAACGGATATCAGACTTGCCTGATGGCGCCTACGGAAGTGCTTGCAAGACAGCATTATACAAACATTGTCAAGTACCTGAAGGACACCGGAGTAAATGTCTCGATTCTGACAGGAACGACCAGGACTGCAGAAAGGCGGCAGGTTCTCGCGGACCTCGCTGATGGGAAAACAGGCATCATTGTCGGCACTCACGCGCTGATTGAGGACAATGTGGTGTTCAGCAGACTGGGCCTTGCCATCATTGACGAGCAGCACAGATTCGGTGTAGAGCAGCGTTCCCGGCTATGGCGCAAATGCCCTGACGGTGTTCCTCCGCATATTCTCGTAATGACCGCGACTCCGATTCCGAGAACATTGGCAATGACGCTGTACGGTGATCTGGACGTCTCCGTAATCGACGAGATGCCTCCAGGAAGGAAGCCGGTGCAGACCATCCAGATTACGGAAAGGAAAAGGCTTCACCTTTACCAGTTCATCCGCGACCAGATAGCGGCAGGAAGGCAGGCTTTCATCGTCTATCCTATGATATTCATAAATGACAAGGTGGATTACAAGAATCTGGAAAGCGGATACGAGGAGGTCGTGGAGGCCTTTCCTTTCCCGCCTTACAAGGTAGCGATAGTCCACGGGCAGCAGAGCGACGAAGACAAGTCGTTCAACATGAATGCTTTCGTGGCGGGAAGGGCGAACATATTGGTTTCCACTACTGTGATTGAGGTGGGTGTCGATGTGCCGAATGCCACGGTGATGGTAATCGAGAGTCCTGAACGTTTCGGCTTGAGCCAGCTTCACCAGCTGAGGGGAAGGGTCGGCCGTGGCGGCGGGGAATCCTACTGCATCCTCGTGCGTCCGGACAAGCTCAGTGATGAGTCTAAAAAGCGGATTGACCTGCTATGCCAAACGGAGGACGGGTTCGTTCTCGCTGAGGAGGATATGAAAATGCGCGGGCCTGGAGACCTGGAAGGGACTCAGCAGAGCGGACTGCCGATTGAACTGTCCATCGCATCATTGGCCAAGGACGGAGGCATCCTTTCTGAGGCAAGGGACTATGCCGCACGGGTTCTGGAGCAGGACCCTGACTTGTCCCAGCCGAGGAACTACCAGCTGACTCAGGAGCTCAGAAAAGACAAATACTTCCACAAGGACTACAGCAAAATAAGTTGAAAAATCTATACAGATGAAAGGAACAATAAAATCTGGCGGCCTGGCCGCATTGACAATCAGCGCTTTACTGACAATGAACTGTACAAGTGACAAAACATCGGAAGGCTATATCGGGCCATCCCAAATCGAAATCAAAGACGGGAAAATGACTCCCGAGGCTCTTCTCGCTTTCGGAAGGCTGTCTGACCCGCAACTCTCCCCTGACGGGAAGACCATTCTCTACGGTGTAAGCTACACATCCATTGCGGATAACCGCAGCTGCAGGAATCTTTTTCTTGTCAATGCTGACGGCACGTCGCCCCGACAGCTTACCAGAGACGGGAAAAGCATAAGCTGTGCAAGATGGTGCAATGACGGCAAGTCCGTCGCATATGTCCAGGGCGGGCAGATCTGGAAAGCTGATGTCCGCGGGCTCTCCGGAGAAAAGCCTTCACTTGTGAGGAGACAGCAGATCAGCGACGTAAAGGAAGGCGTCGGCGAGTTCAAGTTTTCCCCAAACGGAAGCAAAGTACTGTATGTCAGTTATGTACACAGCGACGTAAAGACTCCGAAAGATTCAGACCCGGCTCTGGACAAGGCTTCCGCTTATGTTGCCGAAGACCTGATGTACCGCCACTGGGACCACTGGGTTACTGAACTGCCTCACACTTTCATTGCGGATTTCAGCAAAGGAATCACCAGGGAGAACAGCACAGATATCTTGGCGGGTGAAAGCAAATTGTACGAACTGCCTACGGAGCCGTTCAGCGGTCTGGAGCAGCTGGACTGGTCACCTGACGGAAAGTACATTGCCTATTCATGCAAGAAGAAAACGGGAAAGGAATATGCATTCAGCACGAATACCGAGATTTACATCTACGATACCGGAACAGGTGAATGCCAGGTGATTCCGATGGGCGGCGGATATGATACCAATCCGCTCTGGAGTCCTGACGGAAAGTCCATCGTATGGCTGAGCATGGCCCGCGACGGATATGAGGCTGACAAGGTAAGGCTTATGGCTGCTGATTTTGCTGACGGTTCAGCGAGCAACATCCGTGACCTGACTGCTGATTTCAAATACAATGCGGCCGGTCCTCTCTGGGATGAGGATTCCCGCAGCATCTATTTCAATGCTCTTGCAGAAGGCGTCCAGGGCGTTTTCAAGGCTGACATTGACGGAAATATCAGCAGAATCACGGCTCCTGACGTGTGGTGCGACTACGATTCGCCGTTCGCTGTCCTGAAGGATGGCGACAATACTACTCTGCTTGCAAGCTGGTGCAGCATGGACTTCCCTACCGAGCTTGTCAGCATTGACGGAAAATCCGGCGAAAGCCGTCAGATAACTGACGAGAATGGCCACATCCTGTCGCAGCTTGCTCCTGATACGATGGAGGCGAGAATGGTGAAGACTGTGGACGGAAAGGATATGCTGACTTGGGTAATGTACCCTCCTCAGTTCGACTCGACCAAGGTTTATCCTTCGATTCTGATTTGTCTCGGCGGTCCTCAGGGCACTTTGAGCCAGTCATGGTCCTACAGATGGAACTACCGTCTTATGGCTGCCCAGGGGTATGTGGTGGTCATGCCTAACAGGCGTGGCACTACGGCTTTCGGACAGGACTGGTGCGAACAGATTTCGGGTGACTATTCCGGTCTGAATATCCAGGACTACCTTGCTGCCGCGAGAGAACTTAAGGCTGAGCCTTATATCGGAAAGATGGCTGCATGTGGCGCATCGTACGGCGGATATTCTGTGTATTACCTTGCAGGTGTCCACGAGAACACTTTCGACTGCTTTATCGCCCATGCCGGCATTTTCGATGAGAAATATATGTATGGCGAAACTGAGGAGATGTGGTTCTGCAACTGGGACAACGGCGGTCTTGAGGAATACTCCTATACGCCGGGCCAGATGGGCCCTGCCGGTGACGGAAAGACTTTCGGCGGCATGCAGCAGGGCGGTTCTCCGTGGAGTGACAATGCCAAGGCAAAAAGGCACTATGCCCACAGTCCGTCTGTGAATGTAACCAAATGGAACACTCCTATTCTGTGCATCCACGGCGGCATGGATTTCCGTATTCCGTACGATCAGGGTATGGCGGCTTTCAACTGCGCTCAGATGATGGGTGTTCCGTCCAAGCTGATCATGTTCCCAGAGGAATGCCACTGGATTCTCCAGCCGCAGAACGCCCTGTTCTGGCATCGCGAGTACTTCGACTGGCTTGACCGCTGGTGTAAATAATGGTTATATAACAGGGCTGTGGCAGCCGCCGAGAGGACTCCGCTCTCTTTCGTTCGCTTCGGACCCTCCCAACGTTTCCTGCGTGGTCTTCGACCACTTGTCTCCGTCGGGCCCCTCCCGCTTCACGAGAGCGCGGGAGCTCACGCCTCTCGGCGGCCACCACAGCCAGCACATCACTAATATTTAAAAGACCGGCCAGGTTTTCTGGTCGGTCTTTTTCGTAGATGCTATTCGTTAGATGTCATTATTTTCCGTAGCGCTTGAGGATGGGGTCGTAGGCATCGATGCGGCGGTCGCGGAGGAACGGCCAGCCCCGGCGCACATACTCAGTGCGGTCAAGGTCAATATCGATGACTTTGTTTTCCTCGTGCTCAGTATCAAACTGTGCAAGAATTTCGCCCTGTGGACCTGTGGCGAAGGAATATCCCCAGAAATCCAGGCCAATGGTATTGCCTGACGGGTCATCTTCGTGGCCTACACGGTTCACCGTAATCACCGGAAGTCCATTGGCCACTGCATGTCCGCGCTGGACGAGCTGCCAAGCCTGACGCTGCATCTCCTGTTCTTGCTTGCAGTCTGTGCCGACGCCTCCGATGGCTGTAGGATAGATAAGAAGGTCGGCTCCGTTCAATGCCATGAGACGGGCTGCTTCCGGATACCACTGGTCCCAGCATACGAGCACGCCAAGGTCACCGACAGAAGTATGGATCGGCTTGAAACCTATGTCACCAGGAGTGAAATAGAATTTCTCATAGAAACAAGGATCGTCAGGAATGTGCATCTTACGATACTTCCCTGCGATAGTGCCGTCCTTTTCCATCACCACTGCGGTATTGTGATAAATACCCGGAGCACGACGCTCGAACAGAGAGAGCACCAGTACGATTCCCAATTCCTTGGCGAGGGCACCGAACTTCTCTGTAGATGGGCCAGGTATCGGCTCCGCGAGGTCACATAATGCAGCCTCTTCCGTCTGGCAGAAATAAACGCTGTTATGAAGTTCCTGAAGCACCACCAGCTGCGCTCCTTTGGCTGCGCAGTCACGGATATTCGCTTCCAGCTTCGCGATATTGGCAGCAATGTCCTTTCCGCAAGACTGCTGCACCATTCCCACTTTAAGAATTCTTGACATATCTGTATTTTTTAAATTTCCATTAACCTTATTGTGCCAACCAGCCTTCAGGGAACTGCATTGTCACGCAATGAAGCCCGCCGTGTCCTGAAAGCAACGGCCTGCAATCTATGACTTTCACCGTTCTGTCGGGGAACACTTCCTGAAGCCTCTTCATGGCAATCTCATCCTTTGGGGAATCAGCGCCCGGAACGAGCACTGCCCCATTGATAATCAGAAAATTGGCATAAGAACCAGGCAATCTGTAGTCATCCAGATACAGAGCATCAGGCAGCGGAAGCGGCACCAACTTATAAGGCTTCCCGTCCAGAGTCCTCAACGTCTTCAACTGCTCTTCCATAGCGTGCAGTTCCGCGTAATTCTCATCCGACTCATCCTCGCACTGCGTATAGGCAATCGTATCCGGGGAACAGAATCTGGCCATGATATCCACGTGACTGTCAGTATCATCGCCTGCGATACCGCCATGGTCCAGCCATATCACCCGCTCAAGACCGAATGCATGCTTCAGTTCACCTTCGATTTCCTCCTGCTCAAGATACTCGTTCCTGTTGAGCGAGCACAGGCACTCCTTCGTGGTAAGAAGAGTTCCCTGCCCGTCAGAGTCAATGCTTCCCCCTTCCAACACGAACGGTCTCATATCCACGCAGGCCACATCCTGAGCGAAAACATTCTCGAAGAATATCGTCTTGGTTATCTGATTATCCTTGTCTGAAGCGAACTTGAGGCCCCAGCCGTTGAACACGAAATCATAGAGATATTTCTCACCATTGCCCCCATAGACCGCGATTCCGCCGTGGTCACGCGCCCAGGTGTCATTGATTTCGCACTGCGCGAAATGGATTCTGTCAATGTCAATGTCCAAATGCAAGGCATCAGACAGTTCCGCCAATCTCGCGGCAGTCTTCTCCACCGATGTCGTAACTATCAGAAGTTCTTCAGTCTCAAGCACGGCCGAAGCTATCTTCGCATAACATTCCTGGACCTTGTCCAGTTCATACCACGGAGTAGTCTCATCCGGCCAAGTCAGCTGGACACCACTCTGTTTCTCCCATTCTGCAGGTAATCTCATAATCTATAATTCCAAAACATGCAAAATTACTCAAATCGCAGCACAAAAAAAATTACGATAAGAAAACATGCGTCTTTTTCAATATCAACCATAAATTTTACTAAAGAAACGACACGGATTCCATCTAAAAATTCAAAACGAATCAAATAATCGATTATCTTTACAAACGAATGAAAAGATGTGCGACTATGACACAAGAAGAACTACATAAAATTCTGACTATTGATGAAAACTACCGCATAGAAAGGACGGTCTCTACTGGAAACATGGACAAGTTCCAAGAGGCTATCTGTGCCTTTGCCAATGATCTTCCAGGATCTCGAAAAAAAGGCTACCTGCTTATAGGCGTGCTTGACAATGGAAAAATCTGCGGATTGTCCGTTGACGATGCCCTGATGAAGAAGATCAGTGGTATACGCTCAGATGGTAACATTCTGCCATTGCCGATGATGACCACGGAAAAGGTTAGCACTCCAGATGGAGATGTCCTTGTCGTCGAAGTAACTCCATCTTTTGATACTCCTGTTCGTTATCGTGGTCGTACCTTTATTCGCATCGGTCCTCGAAGAGATATTGCCACCCCACAAGAGGAACGCATATTGAGCGAACGATGTGCTGCAAGCCTTCCTACATTTGACACCTATCCGTGTAGAGCCGCAAGGTTAGATGACCTTGATGTCGATGTTATTGTTAAGGAATATCTACCGCGTGCCGTGGATGCCAGTGTCCTGGCAAATGATCATCGTCCACTTGAAGAGCAGTTGGCCTCTCTGCATCTTTGGAACCTCCAGTGGAATTGTCCTACCAATGCAGCTCTAATCATGTTCGGCAAGAATCCGAAGCATTTCATGCCCGGAGCATATATACAGTATGTTCGGTTTAAAGGTGAAACAAATGCTGGAGCCATTCTAAATGAGCGCCGTTTCGAGGGCAGTCTATACAAGGTCCTGCCTCATCTTGACAACTTCATTCGTGATGGCATTGTGACTCGTCGACCTATTTCTGTCAGCATATTGCGTGAAAAGGATGTTGTGAACTATCCTTTCAAGGCTTTGCATGAGCTTTGCATGAACGCCTGCATGCATCGCGATTACCAGTCAAATATGCCTACACGTATCTATCAATACGACAGACACATTGAAATAATGAATCCAGGTGGGCTTTATGGTCAGGCACGCCCTGAAAACTTTCCCTTAGTTAATGACTATCGTAACAGCGTAATAGCAGAGATGATGCGATCATTCAATTATGTAAACATGTTCAATCATGGTGTTACTGAAGTTCAGGACGCTCTACGTGAGAACGAGAATCCACCTGCGCAATTCAATGTTGGCTTGGTTACCGCGTTTAGTGCTATCATTGTAGATGATGCCAAAAGCTATGAAAAGTCAATAGTTGATACACATTTAGTAGCAACAGCTCACCAACTTGCAACTAGTATCCCAGAACACGTTAAAGACCTCATTATCAGCATCAACGCATCAGAATACACCAAAGAATCACTGCAACTTGCAACCAAGCTTGCAACCAAGTCCCGTCAATACTTTGACAAGGTGTCTTTAAAGCCAGCCATACAATCAGGGTTGGTACAAATGAAGTATGAGGCACCAAATCATCCTAACCAGAAATACAGTTTGACAGATCTTGGCAAAGCTGTGCAGAATGTTATAAAGAGTGAATAATGGAATAAAATCGGCAACAAAGTGCAATTATTGCCAATTTTATATTTATCACGTAAAAAAAGTCCGTTCATCGTGGGAAGAACGGACTTTTGTTATGCAGACAGGATGATGTCCTGAATTATTCAATGGTAACGACTCTGTTAAGGACTGCTGAAGAGAACCTGTTGTTGGTAGCGCCTTCGGCTTTTACTACGAGGTGATCCTCAGAGATACCGTATTTCTCGACGAGCGCTTTCTTGACATTGTTTACACGCTGCTCTGAAAGATACTGGTTGCGGGATGCAGAACCTGTGCCCTTGTCAGCTGAACCTGTGAGAACGAATACCTTGTCAGGAGCCTGCTCGAGAATGTTCTTCACATAGAAATCGAGGTGAGCCTCTTCGCGCTCTGAGAGCTTGGTGCTGCCGATTTCGAAGTAAAGTGTAGCCGGAGAAACGAGGTCACCTGCCTTGGTTACTGTAACAGTATCAGGTGTTGCGTTCTTGAGGTCTTCAATCTGCTGCTTGAGGTCTTTGTTCTCTTTCTCGAGAGCATTCACACGGTCCTGAAGATCATTGTACTGCGCCTCTGTGAAAGGAACAGGAATGACGGCAGGAACAACAGATGTATGACGTTTGAAGTTCGTCTTGCCGAGATTTACTGCCACGCCGAATTTGGCAGAGGGAAGGAATCCGAGTTGAGTACTAGGCCTTGGTGCCACGTGAGGGAAATCTGCCTTGGTAGAAAGTACAGAAAGATCGAGATAGAGGTTCACGCGGTTGCAGAGACGGAAGTTGTTCAACAGACCTACTCCCACACCGAACTCATTGTTGCTCTGCGCGCGCATATAAGCAAATGAAGGGTAAGCTATTACATTCCAAGTTCTGGTCTCCTTATAGCCGCTGAACGCATTGGAAAGATTCCAGAGGAAATCCACATGAACCGTGTTGCAGTTGAATGCGCCTTCGCATGCGGTGAAGCCGTCCTGTGCCACAACCTTGTTCTTGAGACCCTGCCAGCCGCCTCTTACACCGACTGAAGGAGTAATCCATTTGCCAACATAGATGTCGGTAGCGATTCCGGCCTTGCCGTCAACACCCTTGCCCAACCAGGAGTTCACACCGGCGCCAACACCGATGAACCAGTTGTCACCGAAACGATTGGTTTCATATGAACCACGTACAATCTTGCCATTCTCATCGCGATTGCCATTTTCCTGTGCATTCGCAGCAGGAACGGCTACCAGCACGCTTGCCATAACAGCAAGTGCACTGATGACGAATTTAGAAGTTTTCATTATCATATCTATTAAAGTTTTATATTTACCATCACCATAGGGCATCAGAGAGCATAAAAAAATGCAGACCGCCCTGTTACAAAAACGGTCTGCAAAAATACAGTATTAGAATAAAAAAACAAATACTTTTTTACTCTGTATTTATTATTCGCCTCTCACGACCTTGAGTTTTTCCCTGATTTCAGACATTTTCTTCTCGGTCAGAGGATACATTGACATTATCAGAATACCAACTGCCGAGCCGATTGCAGGAATCCAGCTGATGAGCGCCTTGATGGTGGAAAGGGCCTCAGGAGTCTGTACGGCGCCCTTGGCATTGTCATAACCAAAAGCCATCAGCACCCACAGCACGATAGCGCTTCCAAATGCGGCACCGAACTTCTGGGCCATTGAGGATGAGGAGAAAATGAGACCTGTAGAGGCATTGCCGTTCTTCAGCTCCGAATAATCCGCAACATCGGCGAACATTGTCCAAAGCAGAGGCGAATTGATACCGATTGCGATGCATATCAGCACTTGGAGCACCATCAATGTCCACATTCCCGCAGGCGTGTCAGGCAAGAACATCACGATTACGCTAAGTACGGAGATGATGGTGAGGACTGACAGGAAGGTCGCCTTCTTTCCGATTTTCTCTGAGACAGGAACGGTCACGATTACACCTACAAGCTGGGCGATTTCTCCGGCTGTAAGGAAGGCGGCCAATGTAAATACCGCATTGACACCCAACACATCAGCGAAATAATATGCCGCCGCACCGCCTCGGATACAGTTGAACAGGAGCACGGAAATACCTCCGCCAAGCAGCATCCACCACGGCCCGTTGGAAACAAGGCAACGCAGGTCATTCCAGACTGACGACTGTCGTACAGGTTCCGCAGCCACCTCTCCTGCGTTCTGCTTCTGCATCTGGGCTTCAGTCACATGCTCCCGCGTCATCGCAAAAGAAAGCAGGAAAAGAATCGCACATATGCTACCTATTATTATCAATGCCACGGTCCAGTCCATAGGAGCGGAATCTGCGATGGTCCAGTTCTGCGGCAGAGTGCCCATAATCGCCCCACGAAGTCTGAGAAGCGGTTCGAACGAGCCCATTGCCACAAAACTTCCGATGAAAGCGAAGAACATTCTGAAAGAGGAGAACATTGACTTTTCCCTCGCGTCATCAGACATGACTCCCAACATTGCACCGTAAGGAACATTGATAGCGGTATATACCGTCATCATGAGAATATAGGTGACGTATGCGTAGATATGCTTGAAGGTATAGTTGTCCGTCTGAGGCGTGAAGAAAGCAAGGATTCCGGCCAATGCGAAAGGCACTGCTATCCACAGAAGGTACGGACGATATTTACCCCACCTCGTATTGGTCCTGTCAGCTATCAGTCCCATAACAGGGTCAGACACGGCGTCATAGAGCTTTGTCACCAGAATAAGCGTTCCGGCATGTGCCAGACTCAGACCGAAGATATTGGAGTAGAAGAACGGAAGATAATAGGAAAAGATTTTCCAGAACATCGATGACGACATGTCACCGAAGCCGTATCCTATTTTCTCTGAAAGATTTTTCTGCATGATTATTAGTTTTTTTCAATTATCTGGTATTGCGGAGAGCGGCACAGGTCTCCCTTATAAGTGCAACGGTAGATGTATCAGACAGATATACTGAATTCAGGCCCTGTTGTTCCTGAGCCGGGTCGCCGCAATAATCATCCCCTTTCTGCCAATAGACGTTTTCGGCAGACTGTCCTGCAAGTCCGCCCCAAGTCCAGAAATTCACACCCTCGAGAAGGCCGCCCTCTTTGGCAGAAGCCTCCAGACGTGAGAAGATATTGGCATAATACCGGTCTCTGAGCGTAACCGGAGTCCCTTTAGCGAACACGAAACCGTCACGCGGAAAACCGAACTCTTCGAGCACTACAGGTTTGCCAAGCCTCTGAGCCACAGTAAGATGCGCATCTATATACTCATTTGTCTTCTGAATAGCACCAGGCAAATCTTCCGCCAACGAATCCTTGCGGGCCCAAGTCCAGTTGAATGGCCAGATATGAATCGTCAGATAGTCAATGTCCGGGCAGGCATGAATCTTCTCGTAAAGAGGCATGTCGGACTCGCATCCGAAACTGCCTTCGTTGCCGCTGGAAACCATATGGTTAGGATCAATGGACTTGATCAATGCAGCTGTCTCGCACAGCCAGTCGTAAAATGCCGCCTTGACAGTGTCAGATTCCGAAAAACATCTCGGCTCATTGCAGATCTGCCAGGAGAATATCGCAGGATCATCCTTGTACGGCTTGCCCGTCACGGTATTCACCCTCGAGACGATATGGCGGACATTGTCAGCTGCCAATGATTTCGCTACGGAATCCGTCATGAAACGGGAAGTGAAAGCCCGATACTCGTCCCATGTAGCATCATCGGTACTCAATGCCTTGCCGGCACCGGCCCACTCCAGATACTGACCGAAACCGCCTGACCACTCCCAGGCATTGTTCATATACAGGACTGCGGACATTCCGCGTTTGCCGAGTTCGTTCAGGAAACGGTCCAGTCCGACAAAAACTTTTTCATCATAGACTCCCGGAGATGTCTGAAGGACAGGCTCCACCTTGGACTTCACGCCAGACTGGCCGTCAGCGCCCACAAGCACGCGCAGATTGGTCACGCCCAATGCCGCAAGCGAATCAAGTTCCGCGCAGGCGCGCTCCGGGTCTGCAGCTTCAGTATCGGACATCAGAAGCGGTCCGTACCACATATTTGTACCGAGGAAATAAGACGGCTCGTCGCCTCTTTGGAATTTGCCGTTTTCAATGCGCCAGAACGATGGATTTCCGGTGCAGGATGCCAGTGTCAATGCCAATGCGATTGTCAATGTCGATTTTCTCATATATTTTGTTCAAGTGTTATCTTTCACTTTTTCCGTGTGATTAAGCACAGTTTTTCAGCGCTGCCGCCCATATCGGAAACCGTGCAAAGTTAACCAGAGAGAATCTTCCAAACAAATATAATATTGACATAAATCAGCCAAAAAGCCTACACGATCACCTTGTTCTTCTTGTACAGCGCCCTGAAATCACGCGGGGTGATTCCGCGCTTGGCCTTGAAGATACGGTTGAAGTTGGACAGGTTGTTGAAACCGCTTTCATAACAGATTTCTGAGATATTCTTGGTCGAATCCACCAGCATCCTCGCAGCATAGCCGAGCCTGATGTCCAAAACGTAGTCAGACAACGGCTTGCCGGTGCGCATCCTGAAGAACCGGCTGAAAGCGGACGGGCTCATGCCCACCATTGACGCCAGGTCCTCCAGACGGAGCTGCTCGGCATAATGGTCATTGATATATTGCTTGACCTTGGTCACCCTACGGCTTTCCTGATTACGTGACGAATGGGCGAACGAGCTGCTGGCCAATATCTTGTAATCCGACTTCGACAGCTCTTCCAGAATCCACAGGAACTTGAGGAACTGGACGAAATGGTCTTTCTCATTGGACAACGTATCGAGATACGGATATATCTTCATGATTCCGGACAACGGAAAAGAAATCCCGTGGTCTGCCGCCTTGAGCATCTTCCGGATGGAGTCGAACTGGTTCTTCGCAAGGATTCCATCTCCAAGGAAATCAGGAGAGAACTGGATGGTTATCTCCCTGATGTCCGGACTCTTGCAGTTGCCGTCCTCCCAGACATGTTCCAGATTCTCCGCCGCAATAAGCGCCAGGTCGTAATCCCCTATGGTTTCCATACTGTCGCCTACAATACGCCTGACCCCCGCTCCGTGCTCCACAAAGTTCAATTCAAACTCTCTGTGACGATGAAGCGGATATGTAAATTCCGTCTTGTGACGTTCCACAATATGGAAGCAGTCCAGCTCCGACAATTGTGTGATTTCCGTAAGAACTTCACTCATAGCTGAAATAAGGTTATCAGTTTTTATGTTTTCACGCAAATATATTCATTTTTTGATACTTTTTTAACAATTATCAATAATTTTAAACAAACGGGCCCTGACGACATCCATTCTACGTGCGAATGATGTACATTTGCAGACAACAACATTGATCAAAATGAACACTGAACTGAATTTTTTGCGCAAAGAAGCGCTGCAGGAACTCGAGACAAACATATTGCCTTTCTGGATGAAGCAATGCATTGATACAGAGCATGGTGGATTCATAGGCAGAATCCGCGGCGACGGAAGCGCAGACCCGGACGCTCCGAAAGGAGCCATCCTCAACGCACGCATCCTGTGGGCGTTCTCGGCGGCTTTCCGGGTGCTCGGCAAGAAAGGATATATCGAGACTGCAACCCGTGCAAAACGCGAAATCATCGACCGCTTCTATGACAAGGAATACGGCGGAGTTTTCTGGAGCCTGGACAGCCAGGGCAGGCCGCTCGACACTAAAAAGCAGATTTACGCTCTCGGATTCGCCATCTACGGACTGAGCGAATATGCACGCGCGACCGGGGACAAAGAGGCGGAGGACTACGCGCTCAGACTTTTCAATGACATTGAAAAATATAGTTTTGACAATGTGAAGAACGGCTATTTCGAGGCATTGACCCGAGACTGGCAGCCGATAGCCGACATGAGGCTGAGCGAGAAAGATGCGAATGAGCACAAGACCATGAACACGCATCTCCATATTATTGAGCCATATACGAATCTCTACCGGGTATGCGGAGATGAAAGGCTGAAGGAGAGGATTGCCAATCTGCTGCACATTTTCCGGGAGAAGATTCTGGACCGCAGTACCGGCCACCTGCAGCTTTTCTTCGACGATGACTGGAACAGCAAATATTCTATCATTTCTTTCGGACACGATATCGAGGCGTCCTGGCTTCTCCACGAGGCGGCAAGCGTCATCGGGGAGGATATCGACGAGATTCTGCCGGATATAGTAAAGATTGCCGATGCAGCAGGAGAAGGTTATATCCCCGGAGGCGGAATGCTTTACGAATTCCATAAGGACAGCGGAGCAGTGGATGCCGACAGGCACTGGTGGGTGCAGGCTGAAACAGTCGTAGGATACCTGAACATCTATGGACTCACCGGGAATGAAAACGCATTGACAAAAGCCGTGGACACCTACAAATTCATCAAAGAGCACATTGTGGACAAGGTTTCGGGCGAATGGTTCTGGAGCCTGAAGGCGGACGGCACTACAAACAGGGATGACGACAAGGCCGGATTCTGGAAATGTCCGTACCATAACAGCAGAATGTGCCTTGAAATCATAGAACGGACATCGAACAAATAATCGACTGAATCTGAATACATTATGAGAGAGCACCTGTTTTCATTGGTTGCCGTGGCAGTCTCGGCAGCATTGACATTGACCCAGACCGACGCGACAGCTAAAATCCGCCTGCCGCAGATCATAGGCGACCACATGATTCTGCAGCAGCAGAGCAGAGCCAATATCTGGGGCACCGCAACCCCATCCGCGAAGGTCAATGTAAAGGTTTCCTGGTCACGCAAAAAACACAGCACCACCGCAGACAAAGACGGCAAATGGAAAATTGCAATAAACACTCCCTCAGCGAGTTACAACAAGGAAAGCATCACCATATCGGACAAGGACGGAACTGTCACATTGACAGATGTCCTGATCGGGGAGGTATGGCTGTGCGGCGGCCAGTCTAATATGGAGATGCCGCTTGAGGGCTTCTATGCATGTCCTATAGAAGGTGCTGAGGAGGCGATATTGACAGCCGGAAAATGGAAAGACCGAGTCAGGGAAGTGAAAATCCCGAAGACAGGGGCATTGACCCCGCAGGATACCGTGGAGGGCAAATGGGTGGAGACCACGCCTGAGACCGCGATGAAGTTCACTGCTGCAGGATGGTACTTCGCCACAATGCTGAATTCAGCCCTGGATGTGCCCGTAGGCATTGTCGCATGCAACTGGGGCGGTTCGGCCGTGGAGAGCTGGCTGCCTAAGGAGGTGGTATATTCCTACGAGGAGAACACCATACCGTCCAATTCTCACGAACCCAAGAAGGACCCCGGCGGATGGTACAACTGCACTTCTTCCTATGTGATGTACAACGGAATGCTCGTTCCTGTAAGCAATTACACCATCAAGGGCTTCCTCTGGTACCAGGGCGAGACCAATGCCGGCCTGTACGGATATTATGCGGAAAGGCTCGCGAAAATGGTAAGTATCTGGAGAGATTTGTGGGGACAGGGCGAGATCCCGTTCTATGAGGTCGAACTGGCGCCGTGGAAATACGGCGGAGACGGCACTACCGGAGCACGCATAAGAGAGGCACAGCACAATGCCGTGAAACTCATTCCGAACAGCGGAATTGTATGCACCAATGACCTTGTATATGAATATGAAGCGGACCAGATCCACCCGTGTCAGAAACGCGGAGTGGGAGAACGGTTGGCCCTGCTTGCACTCAACAGGACTTACGGGATGTCGTCATTGCCTTGTGAGGGCCCTGAATTCAAGGACTTTACGGTGGAAGGCAACAAGGTTATCGTGAATTTCACCAACACGCAGTACATGTCATTGAGCCCGTGGCATGACATCCAGGGCTTCGAGGTGGCGGGAGAGGACAGAGTATTCCACCCTGCAAAGGCGGAGCGCCGGGATCACTCGGTAGTCGTAACCTGTGAACAAGTTTCTGAGCCGGTGGCGGTAAGATACTGTTTCCGCGATTTCCAGAAGGGCAATCTGACAGGAGTCATAAATCTTCCTGCAGTTCCGTTCCGCACCGACAACTGGTAGCATCTGCCTAAAAGATTTCCAAAGATGGTGCAGGTTATTTTTTAAAGCAGTATCTTTGGCGGAAATGCGGGAGTGCTATGCAATTCAAAATATCATCGGAATATAAACCGTCCGGAGACCAGCCGGAAGCGATTGAGGGTATCTGTTCGGCCATAAGACAGGGTTCGGACGCGGTGACGCTGCTCGGAGTGACAGGCTCGGGCAAGACCTTCACCATGGCCAATGTCATAGAAAAGCTGCAGAGGCCGGCATTGATTCTCAGTCACAACAAGACGCTGGCCGCCCAGCTCTACGGCGAGTTCAAGTCGTTTTTTCCGAACAATGCAGTGGAGTATTACGTTTCGTACTACGACTACTACCAGCCGGAGGCATATATTCCCACGACTGACACCTACATTGAAAAGGACCTGAGCATCAACGAGCAGATCGACAAGCTAAGGCTCAGCGCAGCTTCGGCACTCATGTCCGGTCGCCGGGATGTCATCGTGGTGTCGAGCGTGTCGTGTCTCTATGGCATAGGCAACCCTCAGGATTTCCATAGCCAGACCGTGCAGGTGCATGTAGGTCAGCAGATTAGCGAGACACGCCTGCTCTACCACCTGGTAGATGCGCTTTTCAGCAGGACGGAAACTGATTTCAAACGCGGCACTTTCCGTGTGCGCGGAGATACCGTGGACGTATATCTGGGAGGCTCCGACGAGGCTGTCCGTATAGAGTTCTTCGGAGACGAAATAGACGCTCTTTCTCTCATAGACCCTGTTACAGGCGCCACGATCGAGAGGCTCAGCGAGGTGCCGATCTATCCGGCAGGCAACTTCGTCACCACCAAAGAAAAATCCACAAGAGCGGTAAGCCTCATCCAGGACGACCTCGTAAAACAGCTGGAGTATTTCGAGAGCATCGGCAAGGGATTGGAGGCCAAACGCCTGAAACAGAGGGTGGAATATGACCTTGAAATGATAAAGGAAATGGGATATTGTCCCGGAATCGAGAACTATTCCAGATATTTCGACGGCAGGAGTTCCGGTCAGAGACCATTCTGTCTCATTGACTATTTCCCCGACGATTTCATAACATTCATCGACGAGAGCCACGTGACCATCCCTCAGATAAGGGCGATGTACGGAGGCGACCATTCGAGAAAATCGGTTCTGATAGAATACGGATTCCGTCTTCCTGCGGCTGCGGACAACAGGCCGCTCACTTTCGACGAGTTCGAATCGATAACGGGACAGACGGTATATGTCAGCGCCACCCCTTCAGAATATGAGCTGAACAAGTCGGAAGGCCTGGTGGTGGAGCAGGTCGTAAGACCTACCGGATTGCTGGACCCGCCTATTGAAGTGCGCCCTACACACGACCAGGTGGACAATCTTCTGGAAGAGATAAGGAAGCGTTCAGAAGTGGATGAACGGGTACTGGTCACGACATTGACCAAAAGAATGGCGGAGGAACTGGACGATTTCTTCGGGAAAAGGGGCGTCAGATGCCGCTACATCCATTCCGACGTAGATACCGCAGAGCGCGTGGAGATTATCGAGGACTTCAAGAACGGACTCTTCGATGTGCTGATCGGCGTGAACCTGCTTCGTGAGGGACTGGATATTCCTTCCGTTTCGCTCGTGGCGATTCTGGACGCCGACAAGGAAGGCTTCCTGAGGTCACAGGTGGCATTGACACAGACCGCCGGACGCGCAGCGAGAAACGTTCACGGTCTGGTGATAATGTACGCGGACTCGGTGACGAGGTCAATGAAGGAGACCATCTACGAGACGGACAGACGCCGCAGCAAGCAGATTGAATACAACCGCATCCATCACATTACCCCTAAACAAGTGGAAGTCAAGCACAACACTCTGCTGGCCGAGCTTGGGGGCAATCCAGATGCCGCGAAAAGCCAGGGACGAGTCACCGCATCCAACTCATACGATGCGCCTACTTTCATACCCGACCCGAGTGCTCTGGGCAAGGGCAGGATAACCGTGGGCCTGGGTGACGACTCGAAACGCGACACGAATACCGCCTACACGGACGGTTACATCCGCGCAGACCTCGCAGCCGTGCTTCAGGACCCTGTAATCAGGTCAATGTCGAGGGAGCAGGTGGAAAAATCCGCCGAGGAATCACGCCGCAAGATGAAGAAAGCCGCAGCTGAACTGGATTATGCCGCAGCAGCGAGGTACCGCGACGAAATGTGGGCCCTGGAAGAGTATCTTAAAGTCTGGAAAAACGACTAACTCTGTGCGATTGCGCGAGCAGCCACCCATCCCATAGTCCAAGCCGCCTGAAGGTTAAACCCTCCCGTAACTGCATCGACATCAGTCACTTCGCCAGCAAAGTAGAGTCCAGGATGCTGACGCGACTCCAATGTTTTCGGGTCAATGTCAGCGAGCGACACTCCTCCGCAAGTCACGAATTCGCCCTTGAACTTGTTCCGTCCTACGACAGGATAGATGTCCGAGGTCAATGTGGATATTATTCTGTTGAGCCCCTTGGAACCGATTTCAGCCCAACGCCTGTCTGCCGGGATTCCCGCACGGTGCAGAAGGTATGTCCACAGTCTGTTGTTCAGAAAGTCCGGACCGACGTTTGCACTCATCTTCTGGGGTGCGGAGGATGAAATTCGGCTCAGCACTGCCTCCAGTTCCGGAAGCGCAATTTTTCCAGCCCAGTTCACCATGAGTTCTGCGGAATAATTCTGTTCCGCGAGGTACTTGGCTGCATATGAGGAGAGTTTCAGCACCGCCGGGCCGCTCATTCCCCAGTCGGTAATCAGCAGTGGGCCTTCCGCCCTGAATTTCGTGCCTGCAAGTCCTGTCACCACGTTTTCGGTCACGATGCCCATCAATGCAGAGAGTTCCGCATCTCGCTTCCTGGTTCCAGTCAATGCCACATGTACTCCTCTCCCCTTTCCAGCTTCCGCCAATGATGACTTACTTTCGTTCCCCCTTCGGATTTCCGCCAACGCCTCAGGCGCGCCGATATTGAAACTGAAAAGAGACGGGACAGGGTCAATGATTTCGAGCCCGAGGCCATCCAACATGGACAAGCCGCTCTTTTTGGGGCTTCCACCTGTAGTAATCAGGACAATGTCAGCATATATCTCGGTCTGATGTTTTTCTGTGCCACAGCCTGTATCGAATGAAAGCTTATAGCGCTCCTGTTTGTCGCCATCCGTATCCAGAACAGAAGTAAGACGATGAGAGACAGCGACATTGACACCGGCAGACTTCATTCCGGCCACGAGTGTCTCAATGATTTCCGAAGACTGCTGCGATTTCGGGAAAACGCATTGGTCGCTCTGGGTGACAAGCCGCACTCCCCTGCCTTCGAACCAGTCGCATACGTCAGTGTTGCTGAATTCCCTGAGAAGGCGCTTCATCAGACGGAAACCTCGTGGATAGACGGATTCGATGCTGCGGACCTCGGCAAATGAATTGGTAAGATTGCAGCGGCCTCCTCCCGTGACTGCGACTTTTGCCAACAGTTCAGGGCCTGCCTCATAGACAGTTACGTCCAGGTCAGGATTCATTTCCTTCATATTCACGGCCGCGAAGCTACCTGCCGCTCCGCCGCCTATCACAGCCACTTTCTTTCCGTTTTTTCCCATCATTTCGTCATAAATGCCCGAATTTAACAATAATTTGTATATTTGTAATTGGACTTGACAATTTTGGTGTGAATATGGAACTGATTGAAGACAAATTCCCCCATTATAGTGAAGAAGGCAAGGCGTTGGTGCGCCGTGCCTGGCAGATTGCGTCAGACGCATTGAAAGATGATTTGCGGGACAACGGCCATCCGTTCCTGGAGCATCCGATGAATGTGGCCCTGATCGTTTCTGATGAAATAGGCCTGCAGGCAGAGTGCGCCGCTGCAGTTTTCCTGCACGAGACATTGAGGAAACATCCTGACCACGACATCAAGTCTGCGGGTTTTCCTTCAGAAGTGTACAAGATGGTGGAGGGGCTCGACAAAATCGCCACCATCAAGCCGAAGGACACCCGTCTCGAGGCGGAGAACTACAAGAAACTGATTGTCCAGTATTCTACAGACCCGAGGGTGACGGTGCTGAAAATCGCTGACCGTCTGGAAGTCATGCGTCATCTGGAAATGTTCCCGAAGCTTTCCCGTGAAAGAAAGATCCTGGAGACATTGATGCTGTACATTCCGCTCGCCCACCAGCTTGGACTCTACAATATCAAGAGTGAACTTGAGGACATATACTTCAGGTTCGCCGACCCCGTGGATTACCGCCTCATCACCAACAAGCTGAAAGCCACTGAGAAAGACAGGGTGAAACTCTCTGAGGAATTTATCCGTCCTCTCGAGAAGAAACTGTCCGATGCAGGTATCAGATACAAACTGAAAATCAGGACCAAGACCGCCTACTCCATCTACAAGAAGATGCAGAAGCAGAAGGTTCCCTTCGAGGGTGTCTATGACGTTTTCGCCATAAGGTTCATCATCGACTGCGACACCGACCACAAGAGCGAAGTGGACCTTTGCTGGAAGGTATATTCTTATGTGACAGAAGAATACGAGCCTGACACGCACAGACTTAGAGACTGGTTGTCAAACCCAAAGCCAAACGGATACGAATCGCTCCACATAACTGTCAAGAACAAGGACAATGCTTTCATAGAGGTACAGATCCGTACCAAGAGGATGGATGACATCGCGGAAAACGGCCACGCGGCACATTGGTCATACAAGGGCATCAAGCACGAGGTAACCATGGACAAGTGGCTGACGTCCGTCAGATACAACTTGGAACATCCTCAGGAGACCGATCTTGAGGACCTGCCGCAGCCGCCGTCAAAGGAAATTTTCGTATTCACGCCGTCAGGAGAATTGAGGATCCTCCCTGTAGGCTCGTCAATGCTTGATTTTGCTTTCAATATACACTCCAATCTCGGATTGAAGTGCATCGGAGGCAAGGTCAATGGAAAGGCTGTCTCCATCAAGGAGAAACTCAAGACCGGAGACGTGGTGGAGATCATGAGCGGAAAGAACCAGAAGCCTTCTTCCGACTGGGTGAATTATGTGGTTTCCGCCAAGGCAAGAAACAAAATCCGCCAGGCTCTGAGCGAGGCGGAGTACAAGATTGCCGCACAGGGAAAGGAACTGCTGAGCAGACGTCTAAAGAACTGGAAGCTGGAGTTCCCTGACGACATGATGGCGGAGTTCATGAAGAAGCAGAAATACCCTACGGTAAATGCCTTCTTCGCCGCTATCGGTGACGGGGACCAGGACATTGACCAGATCAAGACTTTCATCAACGAGCATGACGCCATGCAGGCGCGTGCCATCGAGGCCGCGAGGGCAGCAGACCAGGCGGCAGCTGAAAAGTCACGTGACAGGTGGATTTCAGGCAAGTCATCTGATGATATACTTGTGCTCAACGCGAAGGACCTCAAGGGACTGGACTACAAGATGTCCAAATGCTGCAACCCGGTTTTCGGCGATGACGTATTCGGGTTCGTGACAAGAACCGACGGCATCAAGATACACAGAATGTCGTGCCCGAACGCTGCAAGACTTCTGGAAATGTATCCGTACCGTATCCAGCGGGTGCGCTGGGCCGACACGCCTACGAGCGGCACATTCCAGGCCTCGCTCCGTGTCATCACTTCCATCGAGCCGTTCATCATCAATCAGATAATGGATGTCGTGAACACATTCCGCACGACCATGCGACAGTTCAATGTCAATGAAAACCAGCGTAACGGCACCTACGACATCTCCATGAAACTGTCAGTCCCGTCCAATATGGAACTCGACAAGGTCATCTCACAGATCAAGACTCTGAAGAACATCGTAAAGGTAGTACGGCAGTAGCCTGCAATTTCCTGACAGATAAAAATAGTGATTTTTCTTTGCTTTGTCGGGAAAAGGTTTTACTTTTGCACTGTTATTAACAGAGTTGTTAAACAATATGGTTAATTACCTTAACGATTAAAAATCAACAACATCCATCTTATGCAGAAGAAAGAAAATAAGGAAAATGAGATATTGGAAGCAGCGGAAAAGCTGTTTGCGGAGAAAGGGTTCAAGGGGGCTACGACAACTTTGATTGCTGCCGAGGCCGGTGTCACGCACGCCATGCTGCATTATTATTTCAGGACCAAGGACCAGATTTTCCTGAAAGTGCTGGACACTTATACTGAAGAAATACGACAGAACCTGAAGTCGATTATGGTATCCGAAATCAATGATACTGACTTCATGAGAAAAGTGATCGAGATATCTTTCGATTTCTTCAATGAGCACAGCGGACAGATGTCCCTTTTCTTCGAGGTGTGCAAGGAAAGGCCTGAACTGATAAAAGATTATGTGGACAAATTGGGAAAACACATTGACCCGATTATCCGGTCACATCAGGAAAAGGTAAGCAAGGCTGTGGCTGGCGGGCAGATAAAGAAGATCACGTTCATTGACCTTATAATAGACATAATCAGTGTCTGCGCGATAACTCCGTTCCTAAGTCCTCTGCTGAACAATGTCCTGGAACTGAGCGAAGAACAGAAGAAGGTGTTCATGGAGGCACGCAAACACGAGGCCGTGGAACTGATTGCCAACCGATTGACAGGAAAACAACAATAATAAGGAGCTTCGATTATGAAACCGTTGAAATGTGCATTGACCACGCTCGCCGTGTTTATCAGCATAAACGCGGGGGCACAGATAACGCTTGACGAATGCATAGAAAATGCGTTCAGCAACTATCCTCAGATCAAGGAAAAGGAACTGATACAGGCAAGCGAGGGGTTCGACCTGAAGAACGCTTCACTCGCATGGGTGCCTCAACTTAGTATCTCTGCCAAAGCCACTTGGCAGTCAGAAGTCGTGGAAATGCCTTTTTCAATGCCGGGAATGGATTTCAATATTCCTCACGACCAGTACGGCATAACAGCGGACATCACCCAGCAGATATGGGACGGAGGAGCGGCATCAGCCAAGACTCTGCAGGCCAAGACAGGAGCGGAAGTCAAGCGCAAACAGCTGGAAGTAAACATGTACACTATCCGGTCCAAAGTCCAGAGCGTATATTTGGGCATCATACTCATTGACAAGCAACTTAAACTCAATGCAATACTCGAAGAGGACCTGAACCGCAGCCTGAATGAGGTCAAGACACTCGTGGAAGGCGGAATAAAATGGGAATCTGACATTGACCAGATCAGGGTAAACATCCTCTCCTGCGAACAGCAGAAGACAGGGCTGCAGACGGACAGAGCGGCATATGTAAGAATGCTCAGCCTGCTTACCGGACAGAATCTGACAGGCCAGACATTTGTCGAGCCGCAGATCGATGCCACAGCATCCATGGAAATCAAGAGGCCGGAACTCGGCTTGTATGATGCTCAGTCTCAGCAGGTTGCCGCACAGAAGAAGCAGCTCAACGCATCACTCTGGCCTCGCTTTAACTTTACAGTCCAGGCCGGCTACGGCAGACCGAGCCTCAACATGCTGTCCGGGGAGTTCAACCCTTACGTCATTGCAGGCATCAAAATGCAGTGGAATCTTGGTTCGCTCTACACCTTCAAGAATGACAGGCGCAAGACCGAACTGGACAGCCGCAAGCTGGACTACGCTCGTGAGTCATTTATCTTGAACACTTCCGTGGAGGCCATCCAGAAGCAGAGCCAGGTCGAAAAGGACATTGACATACTTCAGAAGGATGAGGAAATCGTGAAACTGCGCAAGAGCATCCGCGAGACCGGTGAGAACCAATATAAAGAAGGCGTCCTGAAGATGAACGACTATCTGTCGCTTCTGGACGAGGAGTTCAAGGCGCGTCTGAACAATGATGTCCACAAAGTCCAATACATTATGGATGTCCTCGACCGCAACTACACATTGGGAAAATAAACATTGACAATATGAAAAAAGCATTATTGATAGCAGGGCTCGTGGCAGCCGCGACAGCCTGCAACAGAAATATCGAATTCGACGCATGCGGACAGATCGACGCGACCACAGTCATCATTTCAGCCGAGAGCAACGGCAAACTCCTTTCATTGACACCGGAAGAAGGAAGCACAGTGGAGGCCGGACAGGTTTTGGGTGTCATCGACTCTGTCCAGACGTATCTTCAGGTCCAGGAACTCAAGCAGAGGATAGAGGGAGCGTATTCGAAGAAAATCGACATCAAGAAGCAGAACGAGCCTAACCGGAGCCAGATGCAAAGTCTGGAGAATGACCTTGCCAGATACAGCAAACTGCTGGCCAACAATGCGGCCACAGGCAAGCAGGTCGATGACATAAAGGACAAGATCGCGCTTCTGAAGGCGCAGATGGATGCCCAGACTCAGAGCTGGGAGAGGAACAACACGTCCGTCGAATCCGAGATCCGCAGCACAGGAATCCAGCTTGAGCAGAAGAAAGACCAGCTGGCAAAATGCAAAATCACATCTCCTATATCCGGCACGGTGCTTACACGTTATGCCGAGGCAGGTGAAAATGTCACTGCCGGAAAGCCGGTCTTCAAGGTGGCGGATATGGGCAGCACTTATGTACGTGCATATTTCAGTACCGCCCAGCTCGCGGACCTCAAGATAGGAGACAAGGTTACGGTCATTCCTGACGACGGAAGCAAGGAGCCTGCAAGACTGGAAGGCCGGATCATCTGGATTTCCGAACAGGCCGAGTTCACGCCGAAGAATATCCAGACACGTGACGAGCGCGCGGATATGGTCTATGCCGTAAAGATTGCAGTACCAAATGACGGAAGCCTCAGGCTCGGAATGTATGCTTATGTGAAGAAATAGATTATGGACAACGACATTGCCATAAGGGTCAGCCAGATATGCAAGACCTACAAGGACATAACCGCCCTCAAGGACATTGACCTGAATATCCGCAAGGGCGAGCTCTTCGGGCTCATCGGGCCGGACGGGGCAGGAAAGACGAGTCTTTTCCGTATCCTGACGACGCTCTCGCTGCCGGATTCGGGCGAGGCTTCTGTAGAGGGGAAGGATGTCGTCCGCGACTACGGGGCGATCAGAAGCAGCATCGGCTATATGCCCGGACATTTCGCGCTCTACCCGGACTTGAGCGTGGAGGAGAATCTGAATTTCTATGCCACGATTTTCGGTACGACAGTGGCGGAGAACTATAGTACTATCGAGAAAATCTACTCTCAGATAGAGATGTTCAACAAGCGTCGCGCTTCTGCCCTGTCAGGCGGTATGAAACAGAAACTTGCACTCTGCTGCGCTCTGGTGCACAAGCCTGAAGTGCTGTTTCTGGACGAGCCGACTACAGGTGTGGATGCAGTGAGCCGAAAGGAGTTCTGGGAAATGCTGAAGCGCATCAAGGAAAGCGGCGTGACGATTATGGTTTCCACACCATATATGGACGAAGCGAGCCTCTGCGACAGGATAGCATTGATTCTGGACGGAAGGATTATCGACCAGGGCACACCTCAGGAGATAGTTTCCAGATATCCGGGGCCGCTCTACGCTGCTACCGGAAGCAATATGTTCCAGATACTGAACACGTTACGAGGCATTAAAGGTGTCATAGGATGTAATTCTTTCGGATGCGAATGCCATATTTCCGTAGAGCAGGACGGCCCAGACGAGCACCAGCTCGCATCCATACTTGAGGCTTCAGGAATCGAAGGCAGTCAGGTCAAGAGAATAAAACCGGGAATTGAGGACTGTTTCATAAGACTTTCATAATCATGGACAAAGACATCAAATCAATAGAAGTTCGTGACCTGGTCAAGAGATTCGGTGATTTCACTGCTGTCAATGACATTTCCTTCCATGTCTTCAAAGGTGAGATTTTCGGGTTTCTCGGCGCAAACGGAGCAGGAAAGACTACCGCGATGAGGATTCTCTGCGGTCTGAGCCATCCTACTTCCGGCGAGGGTTCGGTCGCAGGCTTCAGTATTGTCAATGAACAGGAAAAGATCAAGAAACATATCGGTTACATGAGCCAGAAATTTTCATTGTACCCGGACTTGAAAGTGTGGGAGAACATCGAACTGTTCGGCGGCATCTACGGTCTGCCAGACAAGCAGATAGCAGGGAAGATAGAGTCAATGCTGAAGGCCCTGGACATGGAGAAGGCAAAGAACATGTACGTGAGCGACATTCCTCTGGGCTGGAAACAGAAACTTGCCTTCAGTATCGCTATGGTGCACGAGCCGGAGATCGTGTTCCTGGACGAGCCGACAGGCGGTGTGGATCCGGTCACGCGACGCAGCTTCTGGGAACTGATCTACAAGGCGGCATCCACGGGTGTCACGGTTTTCGTCACCACGCACTATATGGACGAGGCCGAGTATTGCGACAGAGTGTCAGTGATGGTGGACGGAAGAATCGAGGCGCTGGGCTCACCTGCTGAACTCAAGGGCCGGTATGAGGCAAAAGACATGGACGAAGTATTCACCAAAATAGCCGGCAGAAGATGAAAGAGATATTTGCATTCATACAAAAGGAGTTCCGGCACATTTTCCGGGACAGACGTACGACATTGATCGTGCTGGTGATGCCTATCGTGCAGATTATCCTGTTCGGATTCGCGATAAGCACCGAGGTGCACAATGCTGTGGTGGATGTCGTCGGAGACCCTGGCGATCCTGTCGTGCGCAACATAATCGACCGCATTGACAACAACAAGTATCTGAGCATCGGCGAGTTCCACAATTCGCCCGCCGAAGCCGAAGTGCGGATCAGGAAAGGAAAGGCGAAGGCGTTCCTGTGCTTCGAAAGTGACTTCGACAAGAAGTTCTCATCCCAGGGCAAGGCTGTCATACAGATAGTCAGCGACGGCTCTGACCCGAACTCCGCACAGATTGTGATGAACTACATAAAAGGCGTGCTGCAGAGCAGCCAGTTGGAGTTTTCCGAGAGGATGTTCGGAGTCGGGAACACATCAATGAGGCCTAATGTGCAGCTGATGTACAACCCGGCCATGAACTCGTCCTACAACTTCGTTCCTGGAGTCATGGGCCTGATACTCATGCTGATATGCTCTATGATGACCGCAGTGTCCATCGTTGAGGAAAAGGAAATGGGGACAATGGAGCTCGTGCTCGTCTCCCCTGTCAAGCCTTTCTGGATAATACTGTCGAAACTGATCCCTTACCTGTTCCTGTCGCTCATCAATTTCGTGAGCGTACTGCTGCTGGCACATTATGTCATGGAAGTGCCGATACGTGGCAGCCTGACCCTGCTGTCATTCTCAGCCCTCATATTCGTAGGTTCTTCTCTTGGACTCGGACTGCTGGTATCAGTTATTTCCAAGACCCAGCAGACAGCGATGCTTCTCTGCGGTATGGGACTGACAATGCCGACAATGCTGCTCTCAGGAATCATTTTCCCTTGCGAGAGCATGCCAGTGGCACTTCAGGTGATTTCAGATGTCATCCCGGCCAAATGGTTTATCATCATTGTGAAGAAGATCATGATACAGGGCGTCGGACTGCAGGAGATAGCCAAAGAGCTGACGGTTCTGTCAGGAATGGCAGTATTCCTCCTGTGGGTAAGCGTCAAGAACTTTAAAACCAGACTGTAATATGTGGAAATATCTGTTAAAGAAAGAATTCAAGCAGTTACTGAGAGATCCCGGAATGCCACGTATAGTAATGGTTTTTCCGCTTCTGATAATATTTGTCTTCCCGTTCGCCGCCAATATGGAGGTCCGCAACATAAAACTCGCTGTAGTGGACAATGACCGGTCAGACCAGTCCCTACTGCTTACCGAAAAATGCGCGTCGTCCGGTTACTTCGAGCTGCTGGACCTGGCTTCTTCACCGGAAGAGGCTCAACGCCTTATGGACAAGGGCGGCACCGATGCCATCCTGACGATAAATTCCGGATTCGCGCAATATCTCAAGACCGGGACAGACAAGAGCGACCCGCTTCCGGTAGGTATAAAGGTCAATACCGTAAACGGCACGAGAGGCAATATCGGAGCGCAGTACCTCAACGCCTGCGTGAGCGGTTTCCTGGCATCCGCATCAGGAATCCCTGCCGCATCAGGAGGCCAGTTCGAGATACACGAGACATACATGTACAACCAGTATCTTGATTACAAGGCATTTATGATACCGGCGCTGATAGTGATCGCCGTCACCATGATGTGCGGCTTCCTGCCTGCACTTAACATCGTTTCCGAGAAGGAGAGAGGTACCATAGAGCAAATCAACGTGACACCTGTGCACAAGACCACATTCATCGTCTGCAAGATGATCCCGTATATCGCCGTGGCATTTTTCATGGTATTCTCGTGTCTGCTGCTGTCGTGGATTGTATTCGGCTACGTATGCAAGGGCAGCCTGCTGGACATAGCCGTATTCACACTCGCCCACATATTGGCAATGGCTTCATTCGGACTGCTGGTCTCCAATTTCAGCGACAACACCCAGCAGGCGATGTTCGTCATCTGGTTCTTCAGTATGGTATTTATGCTGATGAGCGGTATTTTCACGCCGATCGAGTCAATGCCGGGATGGGCACAGGACATAACTCTCGTCAATCCGCTCCGGTACTTCGCCCATGCGATGAGGGCCATAGTCCTCAAGGGATGTACGTTCGCAGACACCTGGCCGGACCTGGCATGGCTATTGGGACTGGGTGCAGTCACCACCACTTGTGCAGTAGCAAGTTACAAGAAGACAAACTAAAAAGAGAGGCTCCTGACAATGCGGGAGTCTCTCTTTCCTTGTTTATAACTCTTTACCAGAGTTGCGCTTTATTTCAGATATGCGTCGCTTACTACCTTCTGGCTGCGCGCGATGAACTCGCTCAGAGCCTTGCCCTTAAGCAGACCATTGGCAAGAAGCGCCAAGTCAGCAATCTGCTGGAGCACTTCATTCTTTGATGCAAATGCCTCGATATCAGCCTTATGTACTGAGTAAGCAGCATCCTTTGCCTCGCGTGCGGCATTTTTGGCATCTTCTGCAGCCTTCTTCTGCTCTTCTGTAGCATCCTTGGCCTCACCTGCCTTTACGATTTCAGGATCAGCATCAGCCACAGTTTCCAAAGGTTTCACCTGTGCCTTTTCGGCCTCAAGAATCTTCTCAATGAGCGGATTCTCAGCATTGACAGTTATATTGTACGATACCGGCAACTGCCCGTAGAAATTCATTCCTCCGCCCAATGAACTCATCTCGCGGTAACGGCGCATGAACTCGTTCTGTGTGATGAGGATAGGCTCGCCGGTCTTGCCGAGATTGTCTGCCGTCACGATATATTCGTAGCCCTTAGGCAGCACTGCCTTGAACAGGTCGGAAATGTCATTCTTCTCAGCCTCGCTGAACTCAGGTCTGGTCCTGTCTTCCTTAGGTATAAGATTGTCTATGGCATCTGAGTCCACGCGGCAGAACCTGCAGTCAGGAATCTGTCTCTCGAGCAGGCTTACGAAGTGTGAATCCAACTCGCAGTCCATCAGCAGCACGTCATAACCCTTATTCTTGGCTCCCTCGATGAAGGTGTACTGGGCATCAGTGTCAGTAGCATACAGATAAACGACCTTCTTGTCCTTGTCTGTCTGTGAGCCTTCGATAGCCTTGCGGTACTCTTCCAGGCTGAAGAACTTGCCGTCAGTATTCTTCAGGAGAGCGAATTTCATAGCCCTTTCGCAGAACTTCTCGTCTGACAGCATACCGTACTCGATGAAGAGCTTGAGGTTGTCCCATTTCTCCTCCAGCGACTTGCGCTCATTGTTGAAGATCTCTTCCAGCCTGTCAGCCACCTTCTTGGTGATGTAGCCGGAAATCTTCTTCACATTGGAATCGCTCTGCAGGTAGCTTCTGGAGACGTTCAGCGGAATGTCCGGAGAGTCGATCACACCATGAAGCAGTGTCAGGAAGTCCGGGACAATGTCATCCACGTGGTCGGTCACGAACATCTGGTTGCAATAGAGCTGAATCTTGTTCTTCTCGATCGCCATTCTCTCCTTGATCTTAGGGAAATAAAGGATACCTGTCAGATGGAACGGGAAGTCCACATTCAGATGGATATAGAACAGAGGTTCCTCATAAGTAGGATACAGGGCCTTGTAGAAGTTCATGTAGTCTCCCTCCTTGAGCTCTGAAGGCTTGCGTGTCCACAGAGGCTCCACGCTGTTTATGACCTTGTCCTTGTCAGTATCGACATATTTGCCGTCTTTCCACTCCTGCTCCTTGCCGAATACGACCGGGAACGGCATGAACTTGCAGTATTTGTTAAGCAGCTGCTCGATTTTGCCCTTCGCGGCATACTCTGAAGAATCGTCATCCAGGTACAATGTTATGACAGTACCCCTGTCATTCTTGTCGCACTCTGACATTTCATACTCAGGACTGCCGTCACAAGACCACATGACCGGTTTCGCACCCTCTTTCCAGGACAATGACTCGATGGTCACCTTCTTGGAAACCATGAATGCAGAATAGAATCCGAGACCGAAATGGCCGATGATGTTGCCGATCTGGTCCTTATATTTCTCCAGGAACTCTCCTGCTGAAGAGAACGCGATCTGGTTTATGTATTTGTCGATCTCCTCTTCGGTCATACCGATACCACGGTCAATGACTTTGAGCACCTTCTTGTCCTCATCGAGTTCGATTCTGACTGAAAGTTCTCCGAGCACACCTTTGAAGTCTCCGGAAGAAGCAAGTGCCTTGATTTTCTCTGTGGCATCCACAGCATTGGCCACAAGCTCTCTGAGGAATATCTCGTGATCCGAATACAAGAACTGTTTGATCACCGGAAAGATGTTTTCCGTAGTGACGCCGATTTTACCTTTAATCTCTGCCATGATATTTTAAATTTTAAATTTCAATGTTTTCCGGTCAATGCGGCGGCACAACAAAAAACCGCCCGGCATACCGGACGGTCTATGAAAGGTCAAATAATGTTCCAATGTGATTGTCGTGACAAATTGTCAGTCATGATTCGGAGCTTACGACATTGTTCATTGACGGCAACGCCGTTTCTAATTGTTCAATGAAGTCTCGTACTTTGTTCCGTCTGCTGCATAGTCAGCATTTATCCAGTCGATTTTCTTGCCTTCCTTGTAAAAAGAGATGAGCAGTTTGCCTTCCGGCATGATATCTTCGCTGCTGAAAGTAAGCATGCTGCCCCATCTGACTTTCATCGGAGCCGGCACTGAATAGGTCATTGAATAATCCGAGTTCTCGGTACGGCTGCCTTCGACAGTAACAAGCCACGGATACTTGAGAGCGCCGTCAACGTCCTTGTCACAGCGTTCCGCCTTCAGTTCAAACGAATACAGCTGATCATTGTAACCGTAATCATCCTTTCGAGTCACGATCCATTTGTTTCCGGGCTGCGAACGGCGTATCCTCATTCTTCTTCTGGCATCAAACCAGATGGTATCGCTTTTTTCGATCCTGTTTTCCACCAGATACTCCCAACCGGTCCCGTCCTTGACGGAGTGTATGCCGAGGGAAGGATTGCCATTGTGCGTATCTATTACTCTCTGGACAAAATTCAGTGACATCAGAGACTCCCCTATCACTTCATCGAGAACGTCCTGCGGATAAAGCGTGAATTCACTTCCCCGCTGGCAACGGAACTGCCAGGTATCTGTGTCGTCACAACATTCGAAAGCCAAAAGCGGCAAAACGGCCAACGCCATCAATACTTTAATTTTCATAGCATTACCTCCTTTAGAACCTTACACCTGCACCAAATTCCAAACCATTCATAAGAGTACCGACCGTCACGCCTACTTTACCGTAAACTACGGTACCGATCGAATAAGTGATGGGCCTCAACTGGAAGTCCGCATAGACTTTCTTCTTGAACCCGTCATAGATTCCAAGTCCGAGACTGCAGGAAGAGGACAATGTGGAAAGCCTTGTCCTCAGGTAGTCGAACCTGACTTCCGGCATCACATAATACACGTTTCCCTTTACCTTCCGTTCCGGATAGCGGTTGAATCCCTTATAGACGGTGCCCCAAATGTGCTGGTATGACAAATCCACACCTACACAAAGCCATTCGAGCACCTTGAAATCAGCCCGCAAGGAGAACATCGGACCCAAATCCGCAGCTGCCGGCACCTGAATATATTCAGCGTACAAATGTTCCACGTCAGGGGAATAGCCACGATAGAAGTCATCATAAGACAGATACCCGCCCATAAAACGGTCTTGGAGAACATTGCCCTCGACAATGAATGCGGCCGAAAAAGAGATGTCCGCCTTGAACGGTTTCTGTGGACGGAACGCATCTGCGTTCTGATGGAAAAAGAATGCAAGAAGTGCAAGTACAATCAATTTCTTCCAGTTCATAATTCACTCAACTGTTAGTAGTCAACAAATGTTAGATGCAGAAAAAACCATATACGTTGCACCAAAAACAACTATTTGTACATGAAGCGCTTGATGCTCATCTTAGGGGTCTTCTCGAAAGGCTTGTCCACGACTTCCACCTTCTGGAGCTGACTGTAGGACGGCAATGCCTTGTTTGCATTGATCCTTATAGTCTCATGCAGATCAGCGACAGTTTCCTCGTCGAGTCCTGCCTTCTTCATGGCATCAGCGTCGAGATAGACAAGAGCAACGAGCTTGCTTGCCCTGTCCACGACTACGGACTCTACCACATAGTCCTGATTGTTCACCACAGCCTCAACCTCCTCCGGGTAGATATTCTGGCCGTTTGCGCTGAGAATCATGCTCTTGCTGCGGCCTCTGATGAAGATATTGCCGTGAGCGTCGATGATGCCGAGGTCACCGGTCTTGAGGAAGCCGTCCTCCGTAAATGCAGCTGCAGTCGCCTCAGGATTCTTGTAATAGCCGATGCAGACATTGTCACCTTTCGCCTGAATCTCACCCACCACGTGCTGAGGGTCTTCAGAGTCAATGCGGACAATGGCGCAGTCCACGGACCTTCCGCAAGAGCCCGGAACATACGATGTGCACGGTTCGTAAGCGAGAAGCGGAGCTGCTTCGGTCATACCGTAACCTACAGTATAAGGAAGTCCGATTCTCTTGAACCACTTCTCCACCTCAGGGTTGAGAGGTGCGCCTCCCATGATGATCATCTGGAGATTTCCGCCGAGGGCACTCAGGAGTTTCTCTCTGATCTTCTTGAATATCAATGAATTGATTCCCGGAATCCTTGTCAGCACTTTCATCACCGGCTTGTCAAGTACCGGTTTTATGGCGCTCTTGAACACTTTCTCCATCACGAGTGGCACGGTAATGAGAAGATACGGCTTCACATCGTGCATAGCAGAAAGCAGCAGTGACGGTGACGGGGTCTTGCCGAGGAATGTGATGCTCGTTCCGTTGCACAGAGGGTACAGGAATTCATATACCAGTCCGTACATGTGGGCCATCGGCAGCATTGACACCATCGTGAATTTGTCTGACGACGGAATATATCTCTGGCCGAAGTCGATGGTCGCACTCAATGCCTTGTATGTCAGCATCACGCCCTTAGGTGCGCTTGTCGTGCCGGATGTGTAGTTGATGATGTCGAGGTCATCCCAGTTGTCGGTATTGTATGTGACATTCTCTCCGGTGAATCCCATAGGATAACGTGAGGCGAAAGTCTCTGATATAGCCGCATAGGCCTTTCTCACATCATCATTGTCGACATAGAGGAGAGTGAAATCATTGACACTGATTACTGCCTTCACCAATGGCATCTTGGATTTGTCGAGTTTAGCCCAGATGTCGCTGTCGGTGAAGAGCATCAGGCTCTCCGAATGGTCCACCAGATGATTTACGCTTTCCGGCGTGAAATCGGAAAGGATAGGCACCACCACAGTCTCGTAGGTATTGACTGAAAGGAAAGAAACCGCCATCCTGGCCGTGTTCTTGGCGCATATGGCGATGCGGTCACCCTTCTTCAGCCCGCAAGCCTCGAAGAAAATGTGGAACCGCTCTATCTGTGTAGCCAGCTGGCCGTAAGTGAATGTTTCACCTCTATAATTACAAACTGCCGGTTTGTCCCAGTACAGTCTGATGGCGTTCTGAAGACGCGCGAAATAATGTTCCATTTACTAATAGGTTATGTTATCACAGCCCGTCAGGTTTCCGTGACAAAAAATCAAGATGCCTGACCATCATTTATTGCGCAAATGTAATAACTTTTCACTATATTCGCCAAAGGAGGACGGCTCTGTTGTTCATTTTTTTCAGCCGTCGCGCATTGACTATGACAAGAAAACCTATAGTCGCTCTCATCTACGACTTTGACGGGACATTGTCCCCGGGCAATATGCAGGAATTCGGATTCATCCAGGCCATCGGCAAGACGCCTGAAGAATTCTGGGACATAAGCAACCGCATCGCTTCCGGACAGGACGCGAGCAACATCCTCGCCTACATGAAGCTGATGTTCGACGAGGCGAGAGCCAAGGGCATCAGGCTCAAGCGCAGCGAGTTCAAGAAATTCGGAAAGGACATAAAGCTTTTCGAGGGGCTCGAGAGCTGGTTTGATCTTGTCAATGAATATGGACGCAGCCAAGGCGTAAAGGTGGAGCACTACATCAACTCCTCCGGTCTCAAGGAGATTATCGAGGGCTGTCCGCTCGCCAAGGAGTTCAAGCACATTTTCGCGAGCTCGTTCCTGTATGACTCCAAGGGAGAGGCCGAGTGGCCGGGCATCGCTGTGGACTACACCGCCAAGACACAGTTCATATTCAAGATAAATAAAGGTATCTTCAGCGCGAGGGACACCAAGGAGGTCAATGAGAGCATGGCAGAGGACAAGAAGAGGATTCCGTTCACGCAGATGATATATGTGGGAGACGGAGAGACCGACGTTCCGTGCATGAAAATCGTCAGCATGTTCGGCGGGCACTCCATCGCCGTCTATAATCCGGAAAACAAGCAGAAAAAGGCGGTAGCCGAAAAACTTCTCCGTCAAGGCCGCGTGAATTTCATAACTCCCGCAAACTACAGTCATTACAGCCGCACTTTCAAGGTCGTGTGCAGCATCATTGACAAGATAAAGGCTGATTATGTCCTGAAAAAACTTTAAGTAATCCTTACTAAATCATTATCTTATATCATTTTAATGCCGCTCGGATTATCCTGGCGGCATTTTTTCGCAAAAATAATCTGCCAATCTATTGGTTATTCCAAATTAAAATCACTACATTTACAAAAAGACGGACAACGAACTAACAAGATAACAAACTAACAATAGATTATGAAAACCTTTAAATTCATTGCCGCGCTCTGCGGTGTTGCAGCGTTTGTATGCAGCTGCGAAAAAGAGGATTCCAAAACAAATGACGAAGGAAAAGAGCCTGTGCCTGTAAAGGTGGCAAGCATCACATTGAGCGCCACTGAGCTCAAGCTTGCGCCTGAAGAGGAAGCTGTGCTGACGGCCACATTCGCACCTGAAGACGCGGATTTGAGTTCTGTCGTATGGGCATCATCTGCCGAGACAGTCGCTACCGTATCCCCGGAAGGCAAGGTCAAGGCTGTTGCCGAGGGCGAGACCACTGTATCAGTTACGGCAGGAGACGTGAAAGCCGAGTGCAAGGTAGTCGTCGAGAAGAAGAAAGCCGCTGCCACAAAATGGGCTGTCGGAGATTACTACGAGGTAGGCAATGTAAAAGGTGTAGTAGTATGGGTTGACGAGAGCAAGGAGCACGGGAAAATCATATCCCTCGACGAGAAAGTCGATATCTGGGCCACAGGAGGATACAACACCGGCGCCAAGAGTGAAGAAGACGGCAAAGGAAACACAGACAAAGTAAAAGACATCAATGCCGAACTGTCAGCTTTTCCGGCATTCAAATGGTGCGTTGCACATGGTGAAGGCTGGTATTTCCCGGCAATCATGGAAGTATATTATTTCCTGAATGCAAAAGAGACTGTAAATTCTACGCTTGAGGCTCATAACGGGACAAAAATCAGTGATTTCTACTGGTCATCAACTGAAGGAGAGGAAGATGAGACAGCCGCATTGTACGGCTATCTTAAATCTGATGGGACAGCCACCAGCTATGGTGATTTCAAAGAGAATCCTGAAAGTGACACTTTAGTCCGTGCCATGTACCAGTTCTAAAGTTCCATGATGAACGGCAAGAAACACATAATATCTGCTGCCAAGGTCACACTGGCCTTGGCTGTTTGCGCAGCAATCTCGCTTTCATGCGACAAGAAGGAGACTGAATCGCCTCTGCCGGAGCCTTCTCGGCCGGAAAAGACGGTTGAGTTCGAAATCAAGACTTCAGATGTCACGACCTGGTCGGCAAAACTCGAAATCACACCATCAGAGGACTCTGCACCATATTATTATGGTGTAATCTCCAAAGATGATTATGAAGCATTGAAAACGGATGACGCGCTGATCAGTTCGGCGATAGAACACCTGCAGGAAGTGGCGGCACTGTACGAGAGCGATTATACCGCCATCGCCAAGTCCAAGGCGTCCGTCGGAGCGGTCTCCGCTGTAAAAGACGGTTTTTCGAGCGAAACGGACTACTATGCCTATGCATTTGCTTTCAGCAAGGACTATCTAAGAGGCAATTCATTGGTAAAGACTGCTTTCCGCACTGGAAAAGTAGAGAGCGTGGATTGTTCTTTCAGCATTGACATTACTGGTGTCGGGGCAACGACAGCGAAGATTTCAGTGGCGCCGACAGACGGCGACTGCTATTATTTCTGCGATTTCGTGACAGCGGAGGAATATGAGAAATATGGTGGGGACGGCGGTATCATACAGTCCAATGCTGAACTGATTCGCAGTGCCCTGGAAATATATGAAATGGCGGGTTACAGCAAGTCCGTGACGGATTTTCTGGAAAAAGGCAGCAGTTCATTCGAGAGCACGAAGCTGAAAGCCGAGACGGATTACGTGGTTTTCGCTTTCGGGATGGACCCGTCCTGTACAGGCACGACAGGTGTGACCAAAAAGTCTTTCAGGACTACAGCTGCCGAGCAGTCGTTATTGACATTCAAGACAGGTCTCTACGAGCTGAAGTTCAACGGGGCCAAGATCGCGTTCACTCCGTCCAATGATGAGGAGACCTATTTCACCGACTGCATGGACTACGAGACGTTCTCCAAATTCAAATCCGACAAGGAATTGACGGACTGGGTTATATCTGAGGCGGGGAATTCCATATCCACGTTCCTTGTCCAGGGTTACCACGAGGTGGATGCCACTGAGATTCTTGTTTCCAAGACCAGGTATGTGGCTTACGCTTTCGGCTACAAGGGCGGTGCCACGACTGGCGTCACGAAGGTGGAGTTCACGACTCCGGAGATGCCGATGGGTTCAAGTGTAAGCGTAAAGGTAAGTTATGAAATCATTGACGCGAGCATTTATGGTGAGATTTACGCGGGAAAGAAGGCGGTAAAATTGGACATGGAGCCGTCAGTGTCTGCCACGCATTGGTTCGTGGGCACTTTCACCAGTCTGGACGGGCATTCGGATTACGACACTATCGAAGCACTGCAGATGAAGGGATACAAGGACAAGAAGGAGCTTGCATTCATCAAGGAGGAGGGAAAGAAATATATTGTGGCGGCAGTTGCCGTCGATCCTTCCGGAAAAGCCGGGCCGCTTGTGAAGATTCCGATTGGATAACAGGCTGGAAGACAGTTTTTTTCAAATAATATATTTACAAAAAGGGCATTTATCGAAATTACAAAACCTATTATAGTATGAAAACATTCAAATTCATCGCCGCGCTCTGCGGTTTGGCTGCATTGGCATGCGGTTGCGAAAAAGAGGAAACGAAAACTGAAGAAGTAGAAAAAGAGCCTGTAAAGGTGGAGACTGTCACGCTAGACAAGTCATCTCTTAATCTTGTAGAAGAGCAGGAGGCCCTGTTGGTTGCCACTTTCTCTCCTGCTGAGGCTGAAGTAGGCGCTGTGGTATGGGCTTCGTCCAATGATAAGGTGGCGTCAGTTTCTCAGGAAGGCTACGATATTCTTCCTTTTTTAAAAGCTCTCTGATGAACTTTCTACAGTGAACACTAAAGTATTATCTGCCCTGAAAAACGACAAGGACAAAGCATTTGCTGCGCTATACCGATTCTACAGCCACGTACAACTTATAGACAGTTGCTACGTCTGCTCTCTGAAACAGGCAGCGGAAATAAATGTATCACAAACCGTATTCGAGACATTGAAGAACAATCTCGATGACATGAACGAACAAATTGAAAGCCTACGCAAAGCAGGGGAAAAAGTTTCGCTCCCGGATATTGACAACGACTATTTAAAAAGCCTGCTTCGATAAATAAGTTGGTAAGTTTTTTAGTTTCGTACACGGGAGCTCAACCACGGGGGCAAAAACCCACGATTTGCACCCGTGAGGAACAATATGAAGGGGGACGGGGGCAGAATGGCCGGATTTGCACACGTGGTTTGAAACTTGAGGGCATTATCGGCTTACGACGTGTCACACTTGATACCATTGCCTGTTCGATGCGTCAGACTTGACGAATTTGACGCGTAAGACTTGATACTCTTGCGTGCTTCGATGCGTCACACTTGTCTTGTGTCACGCGGACAGGCGGGCAGCCGCGGCGGAACTCTCTCCGCTTCGCTCCGTTCGGCCCTTCTACCGTCTCCTGCGTCCTCGCTGCCGCGAGAACTTGTATCCG